>OJJD01000067.1_pt1 | contig 120927 bp, 78 predicted proteins | sample 1596011 | NCBI WGS metagenome assembly OJJD01 (sample SAMEA4350113, study PRJEB24818) | metagenome | biome: human; feature: gut; material: faeces | place: Denmark | collected 2013-09 | reverse complement strand
ATTCACGATGCGGACCGGGTCGGTCGCAACTATGTTTTCATCAATTCTTTGTGGAAAAAGAACGGTTTGGTTGGGAATGTAAGGACGAAAATGTAACTTTGCCATAACGAAAAACTTTATACCTAAACATACGAAAACTTTGGGTAATAACAAAGCCCGGGCTTGAGAAAGTCTGGGCTTTGCGCATAAAAAAAGGCTGTGTCAGCGTTTTGACACAACCTCTTTATTTATCTAAATGTCATATCATCAATCAAGAAATCAGAAACAGGAGAAGCTACTACATCCGAAAAAATACGGGTCTGGTTCAAAAAGAAAATCCCTGCATCTGATACATAACAGCGCGAGGACTCGAATCTGAAGCTCCTTTATTAATATCCAATACAGATGAACCTGTAAAAACAATATCCAACTTTGAATGATAATCGTAAATCAAATTAAGCTCTTTCGACCAAGCTTTATTTTTATAAATTTCATCAAAAAACAAGTACTTGCCTCCCATCTTTACAAAAGCATCTGCCAAGTCGAACAAACGATGGCAGGCTTAGATACGATTATTTGCACTATAATAGTGCAAATAACAAAACAAATTGCACTATCACAGTGCAATTTCAGCTAAAGCCACATCTTTTCCCCCACCACCTTGCAGAAAAACTTTTTTAATTTATCTTTGCATCCAAAACAACCCTACATGAAATACAAACTTATCGTGCTCGATCTTGACGGCACACTCACCAACTCTAAAAAGGAAATCACTCCCCGCAACAGGGAAACTCTGATACGTATGCAAGAGCAAGGAATACGACTGGTATTAGCTTCCGGTCGACCTACTTATGGTATTGTGCCATTAGCTAATGAGTTACGTATGAATGAATTCGGTGGATTCATCCTGTCCTATAACGGAGGAGAAATCATTAATTGGGAAACACAAGAGATGGTATATGAAAATGTGTTGCCTAATGAAGTTGTTCCAGTGCTCTACGAATGTGCCCGTACCCATCAACTAAGTATATTAACCTATGACGGAGCAGAGATAATAACCGAAAACTCTCAAGATCCATACGTATTAAAAGAAGCCTTTCTCAATAAAATGGCAGTTCGGGAGACAAATGACTTCCTGACAGACATCACACTTCCCGTAGCCAAATGCCTCATCGTAGGAGATGCCGATAAACTGATTCCACTTGAAGCCGAACTTTGTCTCCGGTTACAAGGTCGCATTAATGTTTTCCGTTCAGAACCCTATTTTCTCGAATTAGTCCCGCAAGGTATCGACAAGGCTCTTTCTTTGGCCGTCCTGTTAAAAGAAATAGGAGTAGCGCGTGAAGAAGTTATAGCCATAGGTGATGGATATAATGACCTATCCATGATTAGGTTTGCAGGACTGGGGATTGCCATGGGAAATGCTCAAGAACCTGTAAAGAAAGCAGCAGATTACATCACCCTAAGTAACGAAGAAGACGGTGTAGCAGAAGCAATCAAGAAGTTTTGCAATCAACAATAGCCAAACATTTACAGGCATGCCGGCAGAGTTTTAGTTTCTCGGTGAGAAACCTTTGGTTTCAAGGAATGAAACTATTGGTTCCTCGGTGTGAAACTGTTAGTTTCATACCGGGAAACAAATCACATTACTGGTAAAAACGACCCGACACTTAAAATCAACCGATTAAAGATAGGGCGCATATTCAGATTTTATACTAACTTTGCGGTTCCAATAAAACAAATATAAAATGTTATGGAACATCAACTTACCATTTACAACACCTTAGATAGAAAGAAAGAGTTGTTTGTACCGCTTCATGCACCTCATGTAGGCATGTATGTGTGTGGACCGACTGTTTACGGAGATGCCCATTTAGGACACGCCCGTCCGGCTATAACCTTCGATGTGTTATTCCGCTATCTCACCCACCTAGGATATAAAGTACGCTACGTACGAAATATTACCGACGTAGGTCATCTGGAACACGATGCCGATGACGGAGAAGACAAGATTGCCAAGAAAGCACGTCTGGAAGAGTTGGAACCAATGGAAGTTGTTCAATATTTCCTGAACCGTTATCATAAAGCAATGGAAGCGTTGAATGTACTTTCTCCAAGCATTGAGCCACATGCTTCAGGACATATCATTGAACAAATCCAACTGGTACAGAAGATTTTGGATGCCGGATACGCCTATGAAAGCGAAGGCTCCGTCTACTTCGATGTAGCCAAATACAATAAAGATTACCACTACGGAAAACTTTCCGGACGTAATCTGGACGACGTATTAAATACCACCCGTGACCTCGACGGACAAAGCGAAAAACGCAATCCCGCCGACTTCGCCCTTTGGAAAAAGGCACAACCTGAACATATCATGCGCTGGCCGTCTCCATGGAGCGACGGTTTCCCCGGATGGCACGCCGAATGTACCGCTATGGGACGCAAATACCTGGGTGAACACTTCGATATTCACGGAGGAGGAATGGACTTGATTTTCCCTCACCACGAATGTGAAATCGCACAATCGGTAGCCTCACAAGGCGATGACATGGTTCACTACTGGATGCACAACAACATGATTACCATCAACGGAACCAAGATGGGTAAATCACTTGGCAACTTCATCACGCTGGACGAATTCTTCACCGGTACTCATAAGCTGCTAGCGCAAGCCTACACACCAATGACAATCCGTTTCTTCATCCTGCAAGCTCATTACCGCAGCACGGTAGACTTTAGCAATGAAGCACTGCAAGCATCCGAAAAGGGTCTGCAACGTCTAATGGAAGCCATTGACGCATTGGATAAGATAACTTCCTCATCGGCAACTTCAGAGGGAATCAACGTGAAAGAACTGCGCGCTAAATGCTACGAAGCAATGAATGACGACTTGAATACACCGATTGTCATCGCACAGCTTTTCGAAGGCGCCCGCATTATAAACAATATCATTGCCGGCAATGCCACCATCTCCGCCGAAGACCTGAAAGACCTGAAAGAAACATTCCATCTGTTCAGTTTCGACATCATGGGATTGAAAGAAGAAAAAGGCTCTTCAGATGGTCGTGAAGCTGCATACGGCAAGGTAGTAGATATGTTACTGGAACAACGTATGAAAGCGAAAGCCAACAAAGACTGGGCTACTTCCGATGAGATCCGCAACACACTGACAGCACTCGGATTTGAAATCAAAGATACCAAAGACGGTTTCGAATGGAGACTGAATAAGTAACAAGAAAAGAAAGTGCTCAACGCACCTTGTACATACAAAGAAGACCGGCTCACCACGAACCGGTCTTCTCTTTTTTCATAGAAACATGATAACTAATACCCTCTCTTTAAATTCTTGTTTCCTCTTATCTTATTCACTAATTATTTATTTTCCATGAACATTTCAATCGGCTGTCCATGCAGACAAGTTACCGTCAGTACGGTCTGATCTCCCTGCTGTTCCAACCGGACATTTTCCATCGGACTTGTCAATGTCCAATGCCCTTTAAGCCGTATCTCCTTAGTAATAGGACGACTGGGCTCTTTCGTTGTATACGTCTTCTCTTCTATATTCAGATTCGGATCACAGACGCTTAAACGGATCCCCTTATCAGATTCCTTTGCATACATCACCATTGTTTCCGCAGGAATAGCCACGAACACTTTATCAGTGGCAGGCTGATAAGCTTCAAAAGCAGCATACGCCGTGATACCAGTCTTTTTATCATAAACAACGTGAGCAGTCTGATCCCGTTGCAACACCTCGTATGCAGGAGTTTTGCGCAGTTCGTCGAGATCGGAAGCAGAAGGCTGTATCAATACCATATATTCATAAGTCCCCTCTTTCGGCGCCTTGCCATGTTCTATCCAGGCAGAAGAAAATTTTCCTTTGGTTATTTCACGCGTCTTTTCATGCCGTGATTCCTGTTCTACCACCTGTGCGCGAACGGTTCCGTCCACTACATGATAATAATTGTCATAACCATCATGAAGCCAATAGTTATCCTCTCCTACTTTGGGCTCCTTACCATTATATTTTGTCTGGAAAAGAGTCGTTTCCGTAGGATAATCCGCATTGGAGTTCGAAATACCTGTTCCCAGGCAAACCATCCGGTTATCAAAACAGAATACGGATTTACGGGCCACAAAGTCTGGTGTGAAATTCTCATAATCCCGTTCTGCCAATTTCATAGCGAACATTCCATTTTTACCATCTAAAGAACTGCTTCCGGAGAAATTCTCTTTGGAGCGTGCCATAGTCGTTCCTTTCAATGGGCTATCAAGCAAGTTGAAAGGCAAATGAATGGTAGTTGTACCCGGCAAACGGTTCCAATCCCATCCCTCCTGCACAAAACCGCTTCCGGCACGTGACACGGGATTTCCTTTCCCCATAATCTGCACGGAGCCATAACTCTGATAACGTCCGTAACGGTTATCTTTCGTATAAATTTCAGAGCCCCATACGTCAGTGGTATACCCTTTCAATGTCACCATCCAGTCCGCACGACGGAAAATGCCTGCCGAACCATAGTTGTAAACGAAGAATCCCTGTGGAGCCTGTGCCGGTTGAATACCTTCCTTCTTGAAGAAACGCGCATTCGGAGTATCACTATTGCGTATCAGACGTAAATAGTCGGCAGCCAGACCACGATCAAACGTATTTCCCTGACCGGACAAATCGCCGGATAAAGCGATATTGGCAAATGCTTCGATATCATCGCTTCCCATCTTCCCTCCAAAAGGATGACGGCCACTGATTCCGATGCCCCATTCATAGAAATTGCAATAATTGCGCATAGCAATAAAGGCTGATTTCATGTGTTTGCGCGCATCTTCGGTCAGTTCAAAACTTGTACTATTGGTAAATGCAATATATTCTCCTACAGTCGCAAGTACTCCAGTGGTATATCCCGGATAGAAACCGCCATGATGGAAAGTCGTACCGTCTACCTTTATACCACCGATCGTTCCCGGAGTATAACGCAAAGAAGAAGATAACCAACGTGACAATCCGCTCAACGCTTGCGCCTGTTCTCTTGCATCGGGAAACATCATAGCGGAAATAAATTTCGCCATCAATAACGTGTGCCAGGAATCCAACAATTCGTCACGTGTTGGAGAGCATGGCTGACGAGTTTCTTGCAGAGCCGCCCAAAAACGCAATGTGGAGAGATAAGCATCCCGATGAGGATGTTTATAGATAGCATCACGCATCAGCCAGGCAGTTGTATATATCTTACGTACCTGATAACCATAATGATGATTGGTACCCATACCGCTACCGTATGCAAATCCCTGATCGATAGCATAGTCGAATACAGTAAAGTAGTTTTTCTTTGATGTTTCGTTCTGGTTATAATAAGCATCATAGGCAAAGCCGGAAAGCATCGTTTCAATATCGTTCCATGACATTTCTCCTTTCTTCTTGTCCTGTTCATCAGGAGCAACAATAGGAGTCCCTATAAATCCCGTTCCGGCGATGGATGGACTGATAGCCGCTTTCTCAAATGTTTTATAGGCAGCATTAATCGGTCCTTGCGGAGCCTTTTTCACTTCCAGAAAGTCAGTCAAACGTTGTTCGATAGTCTTCAGTTCTTTCTTTTGTTCGCTTGACAATTTAGAAGGCAGAGGGATATCATACGACTGTTGTTCCCATTTCCACACGAGACACCAATGCCATAGGTCACGATTAGACAATCCATTATTGGCAGGCAACTGCTGGTCGGGAGTAGTACGAAGATTCATTTTCTTTTCGGGGAAAGTCAAACGATCAAGAAAGATACGTCCTTTCCGTTGCGGGGCAACCAGTCGATAGGCTACGATTTTCTTATCTTTCTTATCTCCTTGCATATACTCAAAAGAGATCCAACAAGCCCGCCAACCTGCTGCCTGTAAACGATAAGAGAACCAATAAGAGACTTCTCCTGCCTTATTCAGAAACTCAAAACGAATAGAATCCTGCTGCGGTTTCTCATTATAAATCCACAAGGTAATGCCGAATTGCTTCTCATTTCTCGCATTCAACGATAAAGGAGCAATTTGAATGTCCAGCGTAGAACCAGGCTGAAAGTCCCATTCCAGACTACTTTCACCCTCCTTGTAAAAAAGAGAAGAGATTTTCACTTCTCCCTTTCCGGAAACTGTAAATGCTTCGGGCACTTCTTCTTCAAATCCGATGAGTTGAGCGAAAGCTGAAGGAATGATTCCCAAAAGGAATAATACTATAAAACAACTGTTTTTCATTACTATTTTCAATTTAAACGCGGATGCGGATTAACACCTATTATTGTCGCAGAGATTTACTCCTAAAATTGGCACTTATTTGCGTTAATCAGCGTTTTATAAATTACTAATCGCTAATAAGGAATCCGATCCGACAGAATCTTTTCCGTATACCAAGGATCGTTAATCTCCTTCAACATAGCTCCCATTTCACCGCAAAGTTGTGCCACAATCTCCTTATTTTCTTCCAAAGGCAGGTTATGCAGTTGATATGGATCTTTTACATCATCGAATAAGAGGCTTTTCTTCAATTGCTTCGTATCACGGTCGATATATAACGCCAATGTATATTGAGCCGTCTTGATACCTCTTGAAGAAGGGAAGTAAGTCTGCACCAATCCATTTTCATCTTTATCACCATCTACATTCTGAATATACAGTGCACCTGTAGGACGAACAATTTCAGCCTTTTCATCGAAGAAAAGAGGAGCGAAATTACGTCCCTGCACTTCCGCCGGAATAGAATCACCCAGTCCGCACAAGCCAAGCACCGTAGGCATAATATCAGGAGCGGAGAGCAATAAATCATCTACCCTCGGCTGAATCTTACCGGGAAAACGAACCAGGAACGGAATATTCATGGATTCAGAATAAGGGGAATTCTTCGGATCATCAGTGCGCTGGCTACACATCGTCTCACCATGATCGGAAGCAAAGATTACGACTGTATTCTTATCCAATCCCAATTCTTTCAATGTCGTCAAAATCTGTCCGAAAGCACGGTCTACTCCGGTAACGGAAGCGAAATAATAACGTGCAGACTCCGCTTTCTTCATCTTCAAATCGACATTCGGACGAATCAACAGACTATCCAGAGGCTGATCTTTATAAAGATTAAAATCCTGCTCTTCACAGTCATTCAAGGAGCGATACGGGCTGTGAGGAGGATTCATGCCCACCATTATGAAGAAAGGTTTCTTGGTATCACGTACGTTACCGTCATTTTTCAGATAAGAAATGACTTTGCCTGATTCGTGTAAAGGTGACCATTCCTTCGGATCGTGTCTCTTACCATCCGTATCCCAATAATGCGGGTTCTTGTGTTCGTCAAATGTTCCGTAAGAATACCAGTAGTTAAAGCCGTGCCGGCGTTCTTTCGGTGTATAGGCATCCCATGCCGGACGTTTTTCTTCCACATACTGTCCCGGATGTTCGGGATCGTTCGGAGTCGGGAAGTCAGCGTGAAGTTTACCAAAATAAGCACAGTCATAACCTGCTTTGCTGAACACATCGCCGATACATTCCGCATCCTCGCGTAAGGAACTGATCGGACGTGTAGAATTGCAATTCAATGGTACACCGCTTTTGTTCGGATACATACCGGTCAGTAACATTCCACGATGAGGGCTGCTCAACGGACAGTTACTCTGTGCAGACGACAAGACCATAGATTCACGTGCAAAGGCATCCAGATTAGGAGTATGCACGGGGTCTCCTTCAAAGTTTACTTTATCCCGAAATCCGTCCTGGCTCCAGAAGCCCATCGCCTGGTTACGGTATTGATCGGGAAATACATAGATTATATTAGGATGCTCCGCTTGTTGGGACGCTTGCTTCGGAGCCTTGCAACCTTGTGCGGCAAACAGCGTCAAGCCTCCTACAAGAAGGTTTATAGGTTTATTCATGATGGTTTATGATAAATGATTAAAAACAGGTTAATAGTAAATGATAAGAGGGAAATAATAAACAATAAATATTGAATAATAAACAGTAAACATGTTACGTTAGAATCCGTAGATTATTCATTGTTCACTGTTTACTGTTCATTATTTTTTTGTATTTCTCATTCCTTATTTCTTTTCCAAGTCTCTTTTACGCATAAGTCCTTCCAGGAAGTAGTAGTCAGCATAATTCAGAGGAACATCGATTTCCTGACCGTGAGGAATACTGCCAACTGAATGCATCAGGATAAAATTTCCATTTGTTCCAACCTTTGCACGATAAACAGGCGAGCCTAAACTTTCCATAATCTTATCAGCAGTTTCCTTGTAATGATTACCCGGCAGGTAACCATCCAGTTCATAAAGGGCGGAAGCTGTACAAGCAGCAGCAGAAGCATCACGCGGTTCGTTTGGAATATTCGGAGCATCGTAATCCCAGTAAGGAACGAGATCTTCCGGCAAGTTTTTATTATTAAAGATAAAGTTATACACCTTTTGCGCCTGGTCGAGGTATTTCTTATCTTTCGTGTAGCGATAGCAGGTAGTATATCCATAGAGAGCCCAAGCTTGTCCGCGAGCCCAGGCAGATTCGTCTGCATATCCCTGCGCAGTTTGTCTCTTGCGCACTTCGCCTGTCTCCGGATCGTAATCTACCACATGATAGCAGCTGTTGTCCGGACGGAAGTGGTGAGCTATTGTTGTATCGGCATGTTTCACTGCAATATTATAGAAAGTAGAATCTCCTGAAAAAGCTGTCGCTTCAAACAAAAGTTCGAGATTCATCATATTATCAATAATCACCGGGCATTTCCATCCACGTGTTCCCTGCCAGCCTCTATCAGCATCCCATGACTGGATAACGCCAGCATTCGGGCGAAAACGGGTAGAAAGTGACTTAGCTGTTTCAATAATTACATCTTTATATTTTTTCTTGTCTGCAAAACGGTAGCCGTTCAGATAACTGCAACCAATCATAAAACCTACGTCATGATGCCATTTCAGATATTTTACCGAATCAAGGGCTTCCGTGTATTTTTCGGCTAATGGTAACCATTTCTGATCTCCAGTCAATTTATATGTGAGCCATATACTGCCGGGGAAAAAACCGGAACACCAGTCATCAATAGGTATGTAAGAAATGCTACCGTCTTTGTTGATAGTTCTTGGATTCAGGATCTTACCAGATTTTTCAATAATATCCGTTTGAATCGTGTTTTGTGCAACTGCGTTGTCGATGTTGTCCTGAATAAAGTCTACTTCAACCTTTTTTTGTCCACCGCAACTCGTTAAGATCAAAAGGGAAAGTCCTAATGCGCTAAGAATTGTTTTCATAATACATGGATTGTTTATTAAGTGATTAATTTTCCTGATGGCAAAAGTAGTGCATTTAAAGAGAATAGACCGACCCAAATAATCCAAATGAGGAACTATTTTGGTACATTTTACTGAAATAATTATTTGCACAAGCATTTCCAAAGACTTTCCAACTCAGTTTGGTCGTCTTAACACAACTGACCCAACAAATTAGTCAGCACAGTATTTATTATCTCAAAACTCATTCATTAAATTCATTTCTATTCATTGTTATTAAAGATATAAAACTATATTCTACCGCTATAAAACTAGTGTAAACTCGAAGTTTAAATGACAACAACACCTTATTTCAAGTACATTACAGATAGCTTCTTTCACGCCAAAAGGTAATACTTAACCTTTTTTAATTCTATAAGAAGCCAATAAGACATCGTTTATAGGAAATTAGTGTATATTTGCAGAGCATAACTATAAAACGCATGTTCAATAAAAACAATTACACCAACAATTTCAACCAATTTTTCATTGACTATCAACGCCGCTTCATTCATTTTGCCTCTACGTACGTGCATGATGAAGCCGTGGCCGAGGACTTTGTCATTGAATCAATTATGTATTATTGGGAAAACAAGGAACGATTGCCTTCAGACATAAACATACCAGCTTATGTTTTGACTGTCTTGAAGCATAAATGTATAGATTATCTTCGAAATCAACAGGTTCGTCAAATGGCTTCCGATAAAATCTTTCAAATCTACTCTTGGGAGTTATCTAATAGAATCGCAACTCTAGAAGAACTTGAACCTAATGAAATTTTCACAGCTGAGATTCAAGAAATCGTAAATAGAACCTTAGAAACTTTACCGGAGCAAACCAGACGTATTTTTGCCATGAGTCGATACGAAAATAAATCCCACAAAGAAATAGCAGACCTATTGAACATGACAACAAAAGGTGTCGAATATCATATAAACAAAGCCACAAAAGTTCTACGAATAGCTTTAAAAGACTATTTGCCAACAACGCTACTTCTTTTTTTCTTAAACTAGAAAACCACTACAACTCCAATCATACTTTTTCACTTCCCATGTATCCTATATTCTAGAACCAGAACCTTTTGATCAATAAAAGCACAAAAACGTAAGTATGACATGACAAACATCCACATGGTTTCCTCTCCGCACGAAAAAGGTGCTGCAAGCCGGAATGAAAGAAAAAACACAAATACTTAAAAGAAGAATCTAAAAAAACACTTTCTTACTAGGGATAAACTTACTCTGTTCGTTATTACTATAAATACATCAAAAAAATAAAGTATTTATGAATAAGACCTTACTCTATTATTTTCGCAATGAAAGAGCCACCATATATGCGAACATGAAAAATGGAAAACACAGCTATTTATATTCGCAAAAGTGAAGAGCGTTCTTACTCAACCTATATAATTTGTATTTATAAACACTTTTATTCATCTAATCAAATTTATTATGAAAACGACTTCAGCATTCATGGCTGTTTGTACAGCCTTACTTATGTTCAGCTGCTCCGGTGATGATGAAAATTCGCAATCAACACCTCTCCAACTGAAAACAACAACCAGTTCTCCCGCAAAAGGAGAAATAGGAACTAAGATAACCATTATCGGTGAAAATTTTACAGATCAAGCCAAAGTATATTTAAAAAATGCCAAAGCTACTATTACATCGGTAACAGCTACCCAACTACAGGTAATTGCCCCGGCAAATGAAGCAGGAGAATGTATTATAGAAGTAATGGTAGGTGCCCAAAAGACAGAGAACTTAAGATTTACTTACGTAGACTACACTCCTGTTGTTAGCTCCATCAGCCCAAGCTCCGGAACAGAAAACACGGAAATTACTATCATCGGCGAGAACTTCAGTACCACCCCCGAAGAAAACATTGTAAAAATAGGAGATGCAATAGCAACTGTTAAATATGCCACAGAGACCGAATTGAAAATTATCGCACCTCAAAACGAAATAGGAACTTATGCAGTAACCGTCTCTGTAGGTGTAAAAACAGGCAAAAATCCGGCTCTTTTCACATACGAAGATACAAGAGAGAGGATTTACGAATGTACACAAAATTTCATCACTGTACCTAGTGATATTAATACCCAGGATTTAAAAAGCGTTACATTCTTAAAAGATGGCAGATTAGCTTACAGTACTAACGGTGGTAGTGCTACAGAGGCTTGGGCAATAGATTTAAGAACAATGGAACGAGAAAAAATCGTCCCCAATGGCACAGGAACTGTTCTGCTGAAAATCACCACTAATCCTACTAATGGAAAACTTTACCTCGCATATAAAGGAGAAGATAAAATTAGCGTATGGGATCCTAATACAAAACAAGTTTCCGATTTGTTAACTCGCAACGGGTTGGACAACCTTATGGATGTAAAATTTGACCAATACAACAATATGTATGCGGTTTGCCGTAATTCCGGAACGATCCAAAAATATCCATCAGGAAATTATAACAGCAGTTCAAGGTTGGAATTTGTTAAAATTACCGGCCGTCAAATACAAGCCATAGCTTTTGATGCTGCTGGTAACTTGATAGCAGCAGCAACAGACGGATCAAATGCCGGCTATATTTATAAAGTAGACTCTAGCGGCGCTTATACATTGATTGCAGGTGGAGGTAACAAAGTTATAACGGAGGATATAACAGAAGATCCTAAAACAGCCAAATTGGAAAAAGCAGAGGGGCTAATGGTAGATAAGGATGGCTACATATGGTTCAGTGACGGTAATAGTGGCACCCGTAAAACCAAGATCCTAAAACCTGGAAAGAATGGTTATCAGGACGCCACAATCATCCTCGTTTGTAAAGCCGAAAATGGTTGGAAAGATTCAGGCACCACTAGTCCGGTTGACTTTGTACAAGATACAGATGGAACCATATACATAGCAGACGGTCCTAACAAAGCTATACACAAAGTTACCATCGGCTACAAATAACATGTATCAAATTTACCCAAATTAATTAACGACTCAAATAACCTGCACACACAGCTTCTATAACCTGTGTGTGCGGCTAAACTTAAAAAATTGTACAATTGCAAAAAATGAGTTTTCCACTAGGGATAAACCCTCTTTGTTCGCTATCATTATAAAAAGCACCTATGGACAAAAATTCATTATACCGATTTTTCGAGGGACAAGCATCTATTGAAGAAATGAGAGCAGTGAAAGAGTGGGCTGAAAGTTCAGAAGAACATAGCAAACAGTTTCACCGAGAGCGCAAGTTATTCAATGCAATGATTCTTATAGGAAACCCTAAATGGACAGCAATAAATACAACAAAAAGAAACAGATATTTCATCAGGGAATTCTTAAAGATTGCTTCTGTGATAATCATTGCGGTAAGTATTACAGCTACTATCTTTTCAATAACGAATGAGCATCATAAGCATGTTGACATAGCTATGCAAACAATAATAGTCCCCGCCGGACAACGCGTAAATATTGAATTGCCCGATGGATCAAATGTTTGGCTAAATGCAGGAACACAAATGCAATATCCTGTTTCATTCATGGAAGATAAACGTGAAATAATATTAGACGGAGAAGCCTATTTTGATGTTGCCCGTAACGAAAAGTGCCCGTTCATAGTACATACTCATGCAATGGACATAGAAGTATTGGGCACAAAATTTAATGTAGAGGCTTATGCTAAACAACAAAACTTCGAAGCTTCTTTAATACAAGGAAAAATAAAAATCAAATCACCTTCCGACAATAATATTTCACAAGTTTTATTACCTGACTATAAGAGCACCCTAAAAAATGGCAAATTAGTGATAAGCAAAATTGAAGATTATAATATATATCGCTGGAAAGAAGGATTGTATTGCTTCAAAAACAAATCGTTCATAGAAATAATAAAAGACTTGGAGAAATATTATAACCTGAAAATTATAGTAGACAAGCCTAGCATTACCAACATAATATTAACAGGAAAATTCAGAATCTCTGACGGCTTGGATTACGCCCTTCGGATATTACAAAAGGATGTACCTTTTATTTATAACAAACATACAACAGATGACATCATTTATATAAAATAATAAGAATATTAACTCAATAACACGGGAGAAACAAGCCTATGAAATGATACTAATTGAAAAACAAAAGAGCTGACAGATATTTGCCCTATCTATCAGCTCCTGCCTAACACAATTTTTATAAAATCGTATTAATAAATCAGTTACAAATATATGAAAAATATTTCTTTATTGGATTTTTACTGCAAAAAAAATCCAAATTCAAAACAATTATTTAGAATTATGCGAACATCTATATTCCTTTTGTTATTCTGCTCATTTAGCTTAATGGCAAAGAATGCAAATTCTCAAAATGCCAAAGTTACAATTAATAAGCAAGATGTCAGACTGGAATCTATATTGAGTGAAATTGAATCTCAAACCAATTACTTATTCATCTATAAAAAAAATGTAGATGTAAATTTGCACAAAAGCATCAGCGTGAAGGCCAGACCCGTTTCTGAAGTATTGTCCATATTACTACATGAATCTCCTATTATTTATAAAATAGAAGGAAACCATATAATACTCACTAAAAAAGAAATTACCCAAACCCCGACAATAAAAAAAATCACCGGAGTGGTAACAGATAGAGCCGGGGAGCCTTTGATCGGAGTTACAATAACAGTAAAGGGTATATCACAGGGATCAATAACTGATATAAACGGGAAGTTTTCATTATCAGCCGACATTGGTGATGTTCTTCAATTCAGTTATATAGGATACATTCCACAAACAATAAAATTAAAGAACTTGAATAGCTTAAAAGTCTTTTTAGTGGAAGATGTTAAGACCTTAGACGAAGTAGTGGTGGTTGGTTATGGCTCTCAGAAACGAACTAATCTAACAGGAGCAATTTCGACCGTTACATCTCAAGAGCTTGTAGACAGACCGGCCAGTAGCGTTACACACATGCTACAAGGACGTGTACCCGGTCTCAATATCACCACTTCTTCCGGTGTACCGGGTAATACTGCAAGCTTTAATATCCGTGGTACGAACTCAATCAACGGAGGCTCACCATTGGTGTTAGTCGATGGAGTTGAAGGGGACCTTGACCGTGTAAACCCTAATGATATAGAATCAATTTCAGTTATAAAAGACGCCTCCGCCGCTGCTATTTATGGTGGACGTGCTTCATTCGGAGTTATTTTAGTCACAACAAAATCCGGTTCTTCTGATGGGAAAGTACAAATTAGCTATAGTGGGCGTGTTGGTTGGACAGAACCCACTACATCTACGGATTACGAAAACCGTGGTTATTACCATGTTTCTTTGGTTGACCAGTTTTACATTCCCAATAACGGGCGTCGCTATACCTCGTATACAGAAGAAGACATGAAAGAGTTATGGGAAAGAAGAAACGACAAGACAGAAGATCCTGCCCGCCCTTGGACCGTATTGGATAAGAGAAACGGACAGAATGTATACTTATACTACGCCAATACGGATTGGTGGCAATACTTGTTCAAAGACAAGAAACCATTGCAAAGCCACAATATTTCCATATCCGGAGGAACAAACAAATTGAAATTTTACCTTTCGGCTGGTTATAATAGTGAAGAAGGAATGTATCGAAGAAATACTGACAAATTCAGAAGAATAAATTTCCATTCAAGGATTTCCGCAGATATTACTGATTGGCTTAACATTAGTAACAATACTGAATTTTTCAATTCTAATTATACTTATCCTGGATTGGGAGGTATAAATTCGAACATATCTCAAGCCCAGAACCATGGTTTGGCAAGTTTCCCTACCCAAAATCCTGACGGGACAAGCCTTTATACTACTTCACTGACCGACTATGCCATTATGGACGGTTTATTAGTCATATTAGACAGCGAAGGGTTCAGAAATAAAACTCGTAAAGATAACTTCAAGACCACTACAGAACTTACATTAAAACCATTGAAAGGGTTGGAGATAAAAGCTAACTTGACATACATGCTCTATAACCAATACGACATACGCCGGCAATCTAATGGAACATATTCCAAATATCCGGGAGAAACATCCATACTTAATACCGGTAATTTCCAAAATCAAATGTTTGAGCAATTTGCCCCCAATGAATATTGGGCAACGAATGTATTTGCCACATACCAAGGTTCTGTATCCAACAAACATAATTATAAAGTTACAGGTGGTTTTAATTATGAAACTCGTTACAACAAGACTGTTCGTGGCACAGGATATAATCTTCTTTCCGATGTTTTGGATGATTTTAACCTGATAGGAGTAGATCCTGCCACAAACCAAAAACGGATGGAAGTGACAGGAGGGCAAAATGAATATAAACTTGCAGGTTTTTTCGGACGTATAAACTATGACTACAAAGGGATATATTTACTTGAACTAAGCGGACGTTATGATGGTACCTCTCGTTTTGCTTCTGGTCATCGCTGGGGATTCTTTCCTTCTATGTCTGTTGGTTGGAGAATCTCGGAAGAAAAGTTTTTCAGCAATATGAAAGACTGGTGTAACAATTTAAAGTTCAGATACTCTTTTGGTAGTTTAGGAAACCAACAAGTTGGCTATTATGACTATATCCGCACTATCAGTATAGGAACTACCGGATATTTATTCGGAGGTGCGAGACCATCTTACGCAGACATTTCCGCTCCCTCTGCCGACAATCTGACATGGGAGACTGTACAACAACATAATGCTGGTGTGGATATGACATTTTTGGACAACAGATTAACTTTCACCGGAGAATATTATATTCGGGATACAAAGGATATGCTTACCGCCGGCATCACATTACCCGCCGTATATGGCACTTCCGCTCCTAAAATGAACAGTGCAGATATGCGTACAAAGGGCTATGAACTCTCTGTTGCTTGGCGAGATCAGTTTAAGTTAGGCAACAAACCTTTCTCTTATCAACTGAGTTTTACATTCAGTGATTACATCAGTGAAATCACCAAATTCGACAACCCCGACAAACTATTAGCTAAGACTTATTATGAAGGAATGCGGATTGGTGAAATATGGGGATATCGCGTCGATGGCTTCTTTGCGACCGATGAAGAAGCTAAGAACTATGAAGTAGATCAAAGATCTGTAAACACCACTATCAATAGTTCATCGGGTGAATACCGGGGAGTACGTGCCGGCGATTTAAAATACCGGGATCTGGATGGTAACAAAACTATAAGTATCGGTGAAAACAGAGTCGGAAGCTCCGGTGACCGCGAAATTTTAGGAAATAGTTCTCCACGCTATCAATATGGCACTAACTTGGCTTTCCAATGGTATGGATTTGATTTTAATATATTCTTCCAAGGTATCGGCCACATAGATTGGTATCCAGGAAGAGAAGCCCAAGCATTTTGGGGATATTACAACCGCCCCTACGGAACATTTATTCCGAAGGATTTTCAAAAATTATGTTGGTCAGAAGATAATCCCAACGCTTACTTCCCCAGACCTAGAACAGCTGTTGCCCTTACAGAAAATTCGGAACTTTCAACAGTGAATGACCGCTATCTTCAAAATATTGGTTATTGTCGATTAAAAAACCTGACAATCGGTTATTCACTTCCTAAGTTTCTGACTAACAAAATAGGCCTTGACTTAGTTCGTCTTTATTTTTCCGGAGAAAATCTTGCTTATTGGTCACCGATAAAAACCGACTATGTCGACCCGGAACAAGCCAGACAAGGCGGAACTTTGAAGGTCTATCCTTGGCAAAAAAGTTTCACATTTGGTGTTAATATTAACTTCTAATTAATTTTGACTATATGAAAAATAACATATTCTTACTCATCGCAGCTTCAATATTTATACTGAGCTTTAGTTCATGTGATGATTTACTTGATGTAACGCCGAAAGACAAAATCACTCCAGAAACGTTCTTTTCTACCGAAGCTGATTTACAGGCTTTTAGCACAAATTTCTACAATTCTCTCCCCAAAGACAGAGATCTTTATAAAGATGATGCCGATAATATAACTCATAGTACTCCCAATAGCGCGGCAACAGACTCCCGTACAGTTCCAGCTTCAGGAGGAGGCTGGGAATGGGGATACTTACGGCGTTTCAACACTCTATTGCAATACTCTGTCAATTGTAAGGATAAAACGGTCAGGACACGTTATCAAGCATTAACCCGTTTTTTCAGAGCATATTTTTATTTCGAAATGGTAAAAAGATTTGGGGATGTCCCATGGTATGACACAGAATTATTCGTTTCTGAAACAGACCAATTAAACAAACCGAGAGACTCTCGAGAATTGGTCATGAAAAATATATTGGAAGATCTCGATTTTGCCATCACCAATCTTTCTACAACGCCTTCTGTTTATACAGTAACAAAGTGGACAGCATTGTCTCTTAAATCCAGAGTTTGCCTTTTTGAAGGCACATTCAGAAAGTACCACAATTTAAATCTTAGCACTAATGCCGATTTTTTCTTGCAAGAATCTATAACAGCCTCTAGAGAATTAATGAAGGAAAGCAATTATACCTTATATACAGAAGGTGGAACGAACCAGGCATACCGAAAACTCTTTACTTCACAAAATGCTCCAACAACGGAAGTAATTATGGCAAGAAATTATAATTTAACGTATGATATATACAATACAGTTGGTACATATCACACAAGCGTAGGTGAAGGACGTCCTGGAGTGACTAGAAAAATTATAGCTAGTTATCTGATGAATGATGGTTCCCGGTTTACAGACAATCCCAATTGGGAAACTATGACTTTTGTAGATGAATGCAAAAATCGTGATCCACGTCTTGCACAGTCTATTTGTACCCCAAGTTATCAGCCCATAGTATCAAACAGAAAAAATATTCCAGACCTTAATGCTTGCGTGACCGGATATCAGTTAATTAAATATGAAGATGAAGCAGTAGGAGGAAAAAGTGATATTGATCTCTTCTATTTTAGACTTGCAGAAGTTTACCTTAACTATGCAGAAGCTTTAGCTGAAATCAACCAATTAACTCAAGACGATTTGGATATTTCTATCAATAAATTGCGCGACCGTGTAGGAATGCCCCATCTCATCATGAAAACAGCCAATGCAAATCCAGACCCCTATTTATTAGCAAACACTACCGGCTACCCAAATGTCTCCGGCGCTAATCAAGGGGTAATCTTGGAAATTCGTCGTGAAAGAACAATCGAATTGCTTTCTGAACATTTTCGTTATGATGACATCCTGCGCTGGAAAGCCGGGCAAAACATGAAACAAGCCATATTGGGTATGTATTTTCCATCTCCCGGCGAATATGACCTTAACGGTGACGGACAAAACGATATTTGTCTTTATACAGACACAAAGCCTGGTAATGCACAAGGTATAACATACTTAAAGATAGATTCCGACATTAAACTTTCTGATGGAAATAAAGGTTATCTATCTCCTCATAAAGGCCTCACGCTTTTCTGGAATGAACAACGTGATTATTTTTACCCAATACCCTCTAATGAACGTCTCATCACAAATGGTGCACTTACGCAAAATCCGGGCTGGGATGACGGCTTAAATTTTTAGTCGAAAATATTCAATAGGAAATCAAGTGGAGCTATTGCAAGGATGCAAGTTTTAACTCTCTATTTATGCAATAACTCCGCTTTTTCACCTGAATTCATTTTCAAACTTACCATCTCACTAATATATGGAATTATAAAATACTAATAATTAAAACAAGACCTATGAACTCTAAAAGAAATTTCATTTACAACTTCTTTCTTCTTTCATTTTTTTTTATTGGTTGCTCCAATTCAACAATAGAAGATGAACTAGAAATGCCTCCATTTAACAATGAAACGCCATCCAACTCTCTTTGCGTAGCCCAATTCAATATTCGCTATGACACACCTGAAGATGGACAATACGTTTGGGCAAACCGAAAGACAATGGCAAAAGAAATCATCACATCACATGATTTTGATATCTTTGGCGTTAATGAGTGTCTTTTAAACCAACTGAATGATCTGTTAGAATTAAAACAATATGAATACATAGGTACAGGTCGTGACGATGGAAAAGAAGCTGGAGAGTTCTGCCCTATTCTTTACAAAAAAGAAAGAGTGGAATTATTATATCATGGACAATTTTGGTATTCAGAAACTCCGGACAAGCCGTCTAAAAGTTGGAACTCTTTTTGCAACCGAATCTGCACATGGGGTAAATTCAAAGATAAAAAGACGGACAAATATTTTTTCTTCTTCTCATCGCATTTTGATCATGTCAGCAATGAAGCACGCGTCAACTCCGCAAAGTTACTTGTTCAGAAAGTACAAGAAATAGCAGGAGATCTGCCTTACTTTTGTACCGGTGATTTAAACTGTGACCCAGATGAAGAACCTATTTCCTTTATTCTAAATTCCGGACTATTCAAAGATTCTTATAGCATATCAGAGACTACCCCGAAAGGTCCTGCAGGCACTTTGCATTATTGGAATTTCGATTTCAACCCAGAACATCGAATCGACTATATTTTAGTGGAAAAAAGCATTAAAGTTCTCTCCTTTGAAACCATTACGGATGATGCGCGTCAAGGACGATTTTCTTCCGATCATTATCCTATTATGATAAAAGCAGAATTATAATGAAGACAAATTAACGTGAGCCTGACATAGTGAGTGCCCATAGACTAGCAAACGTCTGCATACCAAGAAGGGGCCTCACTTCTGTTTACACATTCGATTGCCGACAGCTGTTAATAGTTAAAAACAGTTGCCAGTATAGTTTTTGTCAAATTTGCACACAAAAATATTACCATAACACAATACATATGACAAATGAATTTGCAGAAAACAATTAATACTCAAAAATATATGAACTATAAAAAATGGATTATCGGATTATGTATACTCAATATACTACCAGCTCTCTCTCAAGAATATAACATAGAAAATATTCATATTGATGGCTATATCGGCAATCGCATTAACACCTGCATAGAACATCGAGTAAAATCCCAAAATACAGACCACCTAATCGAGCCTTTCAAGCATCGAAACGAGGATCATCTCTGGCAATCTGAATTTTTCGGAAAATGGCTACTCGGGGCAATAGCTTCATACCAATATACAAAGGATAAAGAATTGTATAATTTGATAACAAACAGCGTAGAAAAGCTCATGAATACCCAAACAAGTGATGGATATATAGGAAATTACAAACGAGAAGCACAACTGACCAATTGGGATATTTGGGGAAGAAAATACACTTCGCTCTCCTTGCTTTCTTATTATAGGCTCACCGGCGATAAAAAAGCCTTGAATGCAGTTGAACGACTGATAAACCATCTCATGGAACAATTACAAATACATAATATTAATATTGCTGCAACCGGTTATTATTTAGGCATGGCCAGTTGCTCCATTTTGGAGCCTGTGGTTTATTTATACGATATTACCAGAAATCCCCGATATTTATCTTTTGCCAAAAGCATTGTTTCTTCTATCGAACGGGAAGGGAGTTCTCAACTGATAACTAAAACATTGAAAAACATTCCTGTTTCTGAGCGTTCCGCTTTTCCAAAATCTTGGTGGTCATTCGAAAATGGTCAGAAAGCTTATGAAATGATGTCATGTTATGAAGGGCTGATAGAACTTGGCACCATAGTAAATGATCCTTTTTACATAAAAATTGCAGAGAAAGCAGTAAACAATATCCAAGAAGATGAGATTAATATAGCAGGTTCAGGAGCCGCTTTTGAATGCTGGTATAAAGGAAAGGAGAAACAAACATTGCCTACATACCATACCATGGAAACTTGCGTCACATTTACTTACATGCAACTATGTCATCGCCTGCTATGCAAAACCGGCAACTCGTTCTATGCAGAAGAATTTGAACACACCATGTACAACGCTTTGATGGCAACCATGAAAAATGACGGCAGTCAAATCTCTAAATACAGCCCATTGGAAGGTCGAAGACAACCCGGCGAAGAGCAATGTGGTATGCATATAAATTGTTGTAACGCCAATGGACCAAGAGGGTTTGCTCTAATACCCAAAACGGCTTGTACAATAAAAGACAACCACATTTATCTCAACCTCTATTTACCTTTACAGGCTACTATTTCACTAAATAAAAAAAATAAAGTTCATTTAAATGTAGAGAGCGATTATCCTATACATGGTAAGGTAAATGTAAACATAGGAGTACAAAAAAAGGAGAAATTCACGCTTGCGTTACGTATACCGACTCAAATAGAAAAGATGAAAGCCTATATAAATGGAGAGGAGCAGGAAATAACGCATAAAGGAGGCTACCTATACATAGAACGTATCTGGGAAAATGCGGATAAGGTGACACTTGATTTCAAGATAGAAACCAAAGTCGTAAAACTAAATAATTCTCAAGCCATAGTACGCGGTCCTTTACTTTTCGCACGAGACAGCCGTTTCAACGATGGTGATATAGACGAATGTGCAACCATTAAGTGCAACAATCAAGGTGTAATACAAGCGAAAATTAAAAAGAACAAAACAGGAACCTTCCCTTGGATCACACTTACAGTTCCTGCCGTATTGGGTACGGATTTAGAAAACGTAGAAAACAAGACTCCCAAACTTATCAATTTTTGCGACTTTTCTTCTTCTGGCAATGATTGGAATCCCAATGGGCGTTACAGGGTATGGATACCACAAACATTCCATGCCATGTCCGAACCTTATAAAAAGTACTAAAAATGATAGCCTGGCTTGAAGGAGAACCAGCCATTACGGAATATTAATCGTGTTATAACAATGAAAAAATACAATAAAATAAAAAAGATACTATTTGCAGCTATTTGTGGAGGGTTGTTTATCGCCTGCCAACAACCGCATAATGTCAATGACCCGCTACAGGTCCTCTGTTTAGGAAACTCTATTACAAAACATCCGATAAAAGAAGATATCGAATGGTTTTCCGATTGGGGTATGGCTGCTTCCAATATAGAATATGACTATTGCCATCAATTGGAAAAGATGCTTTGTAAGTATCATCCGAACTCAACTGTCACCCCCTTAAACATTGCATCTTGGGAGCGTAATCTATCATGCGATATTGACTCCCTAATTGGATCTTATTGCAAAAACAAAGATATCATTATTATACGTTTAGGTGAAAATGTACAAGATGTTACCACTTTTCCAGATGCAATTTCACGACTTGTGAAATATTGTCAGAGCAAAGCAAAGCGTGTTATTATTACCGGTTGTTTCTGGAAAAACGACAGTAAAGAACGGAGCATCATTCATGCCGCACGAACCAACGATCTTACTTACGTGCCACTCTATTGGATAGATAATCTATATAATGTCCGCCCACAAATAGGCGATACACTTTATGACATAAATAAGAAGCCATATGTAATCACTCAAGATTTTATCATAACGCATCCCAATGATGAAGGAATGCAAATGATTGCAGAGACTATTTGGGGAGTAATACGTTAATTTAACACACCCCTCTACATTTTATGTGATTCATGTTTCTTACAGAAAAAGCACTTCTTCTTTCTGCGAGAAACTTAGAATTTCAAACATACTTTTAACGATTATAATAATATGAAACACTTTAACAATATCCCTATAGTAACAATACTCTTGTTTTCTTATATCCTATCCTTATATTCAATAAAGACACACGCATCTGCTTTGACTTCCGAACACGAAATCTACAAGGGATTTATTAATCCACCACAAGAAGCAAAACCAAGAGTATGGTGGCATTGGATGGACGGTAATATTACGGAAGAAGGAATCTATAAAGACTTATTATGGATGAATAGGATCGGAATAGGAGGATTTCATCAATTTGACGCTTCCTTGTATACCAAACCGATTGTCAAAGAACGGCTTGTATACATGACTCCCAAATGGAAAAAAGCCTTCCGCTATGCCATCCATCTAGCAGACTCTTTAAATATGGAAGTCGGTATAGCCAGTGCTCCAGGATGGAGCTCAACGGGAGGTCCTTGGGTAAATCCTAAAAATGCTATGAAAAAACTAGTGTGGCGAACATTCACGGTAGAAGGTCAAAAAATGTTTTCCGGGAAACTACCAAGCCCATATACCACGACAGGGGAATTTCAAAATATCCCCATACGAAACATGAACAACTATACCGAATATTACGAAGATATTGCCACGATTGCCGTACGATTGCCAAGCGAAGAATTATCGTTAAATGAGTTAGATGCTGAAATAACTTCAAGTGGTGGTAATTTCTCACTACATAAACTTACAGACGGAGATTTTACAAATGCCGAGCTTCTACCGTTCAACCCATTTGATAAATATGGTTGGATAGAATATTCTTTTCCCAAACCGCAAACGATAAGAGCTTTATCTTTTGTCAGTGGCCGTTTGCGTACAGAATGGCGTTCAGAATCTCCTCAAACAGTAAATTTTCTACAATGTAGTGACAATGGGGTTGATTATCGGATGGTTTGCGGAATTCCGGATGGAGGTAATGCTCAGCAAACCATATCTATTCCGGAAACAACAGCACGTTATTTCCGGGTACTTGTTCCTAATCCTACAAACAATGCTCCGGGTACTCAAATACCAGAATTTGTATTACACCCGACTGTAAAGATAAATCACACAGAAGAGAAAGCGGGGTTTTCTTCTCCGCACGACCTGATGAACTATCCAACACCGGAAACAAATACTCCCATTGATAAAAAAAATGTTATTATATTAACGAACAAGCTCGACTCGAACGGCATTTTAAAATGGAATGTCCCAGAAGGGAAGTGGCGCATTTACCGTTTCGGCTATTCACTTACAGGTAAACGCAATCATCCTGCCCCAGCCGAGGCTACCGGTTTAGAAGTGGATAAACTTGATCCGGAAAGTTGGCTTTCATATTTTCGCACTTATATGGATATGTATAAAGAAGCTGCCGGCGGTTTTATGGGAAAACGCGGAATCCAATATATTATAACGGATAGTTACGAAGCGCATTGGCAGACTTGGACCCCATCGTTACCTAGCTTCTTTAAGCATAAATATGGATATGATTTATTACCTTGGTTGCCTGTTTTAACCGGCGAAATCATAGAAAACACAAGTGAAAGCGAGTGTTTTCTTCGCGATTGGCGCCTGGCTATCGCAGAATTGTATCGTAAAAATTATGACCGCACAAATTCTATTGTAAAAGAATATGGTTTAAAAGGACGATATACAGAAGCTCACGAAAACGGAAGAGTATATGTAGGTGATGGAATGGAAATAAAAAGAACGGCAACATTCCCCATGGCAGCACTTTGGATGCCTAATTCCGGTGCCTGTTCATCACAACAGATGGGACAAGCGGATATTAGAGAAAGCGCTTCAGTCGCCCATATCTATGGACAAAACATTGTAGCAGCTGAATTTGGCTCTGCTATAGCCCACCATGCATATGCATGTTGTCCAGAAAACATTAAGCCTATCGCAGATAAAGCTTTAGCAAACGGATTAAATCGTTTTGTTATTCATGAGACATCGCACCAGCCTGTGGATGATAAAATACCGGGACTTGGATTAATACAATACGGGCAATGGTTTAACCGCCATGAAACTTGGGCTGAACAAGCAAAAGTATGGATAGATTATCTTGCGCGCAGTAGTTATATGCTTCAACAAGGTAATAATGTGGCAGACATTTTATACTATTACGGAGAAGATAATTGTATTACAGGTTTATATGCACATACTCTTCCGGACATACCTGCAGGATATGAATACGACTTTATTGACCCATATGGATTTGTGCATGATATCAAGATGGACAAGAAGTGCTTGTTAGCTCCTTCCGGACGAAAATATTCTATTTTAATATTAGGAGAGAATACCAAAGTAATGTCACTCAAAGTATTGAAAAAAATAGCATCTTTGGTAGAAGAAGGTGTTGCTGTTTTAGGCAGAGAACCTATTTTTCGCGGAAGCAATTTGGATAATGCTGATGAATTTAAAGCGTTAGTAACTTCCATCTGGCATACCAACCGAAAAAACGTCTATACCGATACTCCTATAGAAGAAATCCTGGAATCAACAGGTGTGCAACCGGACTTTATATACCGCAATAATAAACATATAACTTTAAAATACAGACACCGCTTGCTTGATCATGGTCATATTTATTGGGTCAGTAATCCTTCTGATAAAGAGTTATATACGGAAGTTTCTTTTCGGGTATCTGGATTGAAACCTGAAATTTGGCATCCTGAAACCGGACTTTCAGAGGATGTTTCTTATGAGATGAAGGACGGACGGACTATTGTTAAATTCTCAATGGTACAAAATGATGCTGTATTCGTTGTATTTATAAAACCCACTAAACGTATAAAACAAGAGATTCCTTTACCTCACAAAAAAGAATTAACTACAATTGATTCTAACTGGACTGTAAAATTTCAACCTAAAATAGGAAATTCCGAATCTCTTTTAATGGATAGTTTAGTTTCCTTCACCGACTACTCATCTCCTTCCATCCGATACTTCTCTGGAACTGCTACTTATACTAACTCTTTTATTATCAAACCGGAGAATTATAAAAAATCGGATAAGCTATTACTTGATATGGGATCAGTTAAAAATATTGCAGAGGTTTATGTGAATGGAAAAATATGCGGCACATTTTGGAAAGCTCCTTTTATTGTTGATATAACCGCTGCAATCAATCCTGGAGAAAATACTCTGGAAATAAAAGTCACCAACCTTTGGAGAAATGGACTAATAGGTGATCAACAAAAAGGTGTAACTCCCCAATATTATACATCCTACCATTTTTTCAAATCTGATTCGGCATTACTACCTTCTGGATTATTAGGGCCTATAAGATTAATAAAATATTGACACATCTCATTCTTTAAGAAAGTATCTGAAAATGAAGTGACCCCTAAAAGTTAGACAAAAAATTTTAGGAGTCACTTCATTTTCAGATACCCTCTTCTCAATTATATAATATTGCAAACAGTATCTATAATTCGAGTTATTACAGATGAGTTTTTTGTTCAGCCAAATAGCTAATCCGGCTTCTTACTTTAAACTTTCACAAATTTCCGTATTTGCCCTCTTCAATTTCTGTTCATCCAGTTTTATTACTTTGCGGTCGTATGTCATCAATCCGTTCACTTCGATCTCAACATCTGTAGTCTGTGTATAAACAGCAGCCGAGAATCCACGTGCAATCATATCCTTCAGCATATTAGCATACTTCAGATACTCATCAGTAGCTTCTTTGGAAGTACTAAACTGAACATACCCCCAATTACGATTCGGCTCCCAAAGATGCTCCTTCAGCACTAAACCAATTCCTCCATACTCTCCGAGTACAGTTGCACGCTGTGCGTCATATAAATACATCTCCGGACCGGGATAATTATGCAAATCGAGCATATCACCACAGGTATAATGATTACCTCCACTGGCAGGATTCACTAAACGGGAAGGATCATATTGCTTTGTCCATTCTGCTATTTCAGGGGTTTTAAACTGCCCCCAAGCCTCATTGAAAGGTACCCATGTGCCAATACAAGGATAAGAGTAAAGGCAGTCAATAATTTCTTTCCATTCTTTACGATAAATAGCCTCTGATTCAGCAGACCGTTTAAATTCTGTTCCCTCAAAATACTTCCGATTCTGCCACTCGGGATTCTTATCGCCACTCGGCATGTCCTGCCACACAATAACCCCTAAACGATCACAATACGTATACCAACGGGCAGGCTCTACTTTTATATGTTTGCGAATCATATTATATCCAAAATCTTTTGTCTTTTGAATATCATATACTAAAGCCTCATCCGAAGGTGCCGTATACAAGCCATCCGGCCACCAGCCCTGATCTAAAAGACCAAACTGAAACAAGTCCTTATTATTCAATTGTAGACGCACAATTCCATTTTTATCGCGTTTCGTTGAATATTTACGCATGGCAGTATAGCTCTTAACCTTATCGATCAACTTATTTTCTGAATATAGACAAATTTCCATATCATATAAAAACGGAGAATCCGGCGACCACCACTTTACATCAGACGGCATAGCAATTTCAACCGGAATACCATTTACGGAACTTCCTACAGCCACCAGCTGCTTTCCTTCTAATACCTTCACCTCCAATTTATCTGAAAGCATCTGATGATCTGTCATAACCTCTACTGTCAACTTATTCCTGTCAATATCAGGAGTCGTCTTGACATTGACAATCGACCGGATTGGCACAGGTTCCAGCCAAACAGTTTGCCAAATACCACTAACTGGAGTATACCAAATACTTCCCGGCTTACCAACCTGCTTTCCTCTGGGTTGAGGACCTTTATCAGTCGGGTCCCACACTTTCACGATCAATTCATTTTCCCCATTCAACAAGGCAGGCGTGATATCAAAAGAAAAAGGAGTAAATCCTCCTGTATGTTGTCCCACCTTTACCTTATTTACCCAAACATCCGCTTTCCAGTCAACAGCCCCAAAATGCAATAAAATCTTATGTCCTTTCCATTTGGAAGGAACCGAAAATTGACGTTGATACCAGAGTTCATTCTCCTCCCCAAGGCTTTTCCCCACTCCGGACAAGCTGGATTCTACAGCAAAAGGAACTAAAATCCGGCCATCATAACTTTGTGGCATAGCTTGACCTACCGGAGAAATAGCATAATTCCACAATCCGTTCAGATTTATCCAGTCAGCACGTTCCATAATTGGACGGGGATATTCGGGCAGTACATTTTCAATATCTATTTTCGCCGCCCATTCCGTCATAATTCGTCCGGCAACCGGTTTCCACTGTGCAAATAGATAAACACTATTAATAAGTATCACTAAAGAGCATATAATTTTTCTCATCTACATTATTTCTATTAAGAGTATTTTTACTAGGTCAAATTATTCCAATATAATATCAAACTGATCGTACGGTGCCGTACGATGCGCCAAATGCTTAGTCAATTTTGAAATTCCAAACAAAGGGGAGTAAGTACGTACTTTAATCGTTTTACCATCCGGCATAAATTCCAGAATACGAAGCCAGCCATCCCCTCCGTTCCCTTCCGGACCACCTCCTACATATTGTACATTAAACGTCATTTGTGATACATCTTTCCCGGCACTGTTCTTATCCACCCGATAAGCCACATTATTCTCATATTCACCGGTACCTTTTCCCACATGTCCGCAAAGTACGAGACGGATATTGGAAGAAGGATAAATAAGTTTCTCCCAAATAGCCTGCCCCGAGTTTTGTGGAGAAATCTTATACCCATCTTTCGTAACACGCTTATTACCTATATCAAGATAAGAATGAGTGATAAAAATCACCTTATGATTCTTGTATCTCGGCTTGTTTACCAAATCTTTCGCCCATTGCAGAACTTCATCACGAGGCACAAACTCTACTGCTATAACCAAAATCTTTCCCCATCCCGGCTCATCAAACTCAAAAGCCGAATTCTCTAAAGACGCCCTGCCTTCACGATTAGGAAATTCACTAACACAGATATTCCGCCAGGTAGAATTTCGTTCAAAAGGAATATAATCAGGAAAATAAGTACGACCGTTTTCTGCGGCTTTGTATCCATAATCATGATTGCCTGCGGCAATAATATAAGGTACTTTGTTATCCAGTCTTTTCAAAGCCTGCGATGCTGCCTCCCACATTTCACGACTGGTCTGGTTCAGCATCTTACGGTTTAATACATTATTATCATTCTGCTCCACCAAATCGCCTGTACAAAGGACAGCTTTAATTTTAAGCGACTCTATATTGTCCGCAATCCATGCGGTACAAAGATCAAAAAGCGGCTGGTTAATATCATACTTGGTATATCCCTGTGGATCACCGAGCAAAATCATAGAAAAGGATTCCGGATTGACCAATTTCTGGGGATCAGCCCGATGCTGCGCCGGGAGACAAGTGACAGAAGCACACAATATCCCGGCCAATAAATAGTTGAATAGTTTCATAGATTACTCTTTTTCTTCTTCGTTTTTAAATACAGGTGCACGAGATACGGATGCCGGTGTGCCATTAGTAATATAAGGCCAGCCATCACTGCTCCATTGTATGCGGTCACACATCAATTGACGACCATTATCTATTTTCGCTTTCTGCCAGGCATGATAGAAGAACCAGTCATTACCCTCGTCATCCGTGATAATTTCGGAATTGTGTCCGGTTCCGGCAAACAGGTTATTACCCTGTAGAATTACTTCATTATAACTACTATTTTCTTTCATCACAGTACCGTTTTTACCCACATAAGGACCTTCGATATTTTTAGAACGCCCCACCACTACACGGTACGTACTTCTTTCCTCTTCACAACAACTACCCGTAGAGCCAAATAGATAATAATAATTCCCGCGTTTATGAACCATGATGCCTTCTATTGAAGGACCCGCTATCTTTTCGGAAACAGCACCTTTAATGGATAGACCGTCAGCACTTAACTCTACATAACGGATACCTCCTTCATAGCCTTTAGAAGTACTATTATAACTTCCCCAGAAAAGATACTTCTTACCATTATCTTCAAAATAACAAGGGTCGATGCACTGCATAGTACCAGAATTGTAGTCAAGAAGTTTTCCGTGATCCGTAAAAGGTCCTACAGGAGAGTCGCTGACCGCCACCCCGATACAACTATTCTTAGGCAAGTCCCAGTGCCCGAGAGTATAATAGAGCACATATTTGCCATTGATATAGTTAATGTCCGGAGCCCATAAGCGAGTGTCCGGCTGCCAGTTCGGTTTTTGCAGAAAGGCTGCCCCAGCATAAGTCCACTGTGTCATATTAGTAGATTTGTAAATCGGAATATAGATATTATCCTGTTGGGTAACATACAAATAAAAGTTCCCGTCTGCCGCATGAATTATTGTCGGATCAGGCAACTGTTTGCCGACTATAGGATTGGAGAATGAAACAGGGTTAGGGGTACTCCCCCCACCCCCATTTCCATTACCGTTACCCGGCCCATCCGGTTGTTCGTCAGAGCCACCGGAACATGCCATGATACACAATGCTGTTGCAATTAAAAAAGATAATTTTTTCATATATACTTTATTAGTTAAAACTAAGATTAATTTATCCAACCTTCATTCTGTTCCAAATTCGAGTTCATTTCCATTTCTTTAGCAGGAATAGGCCAGCTCCAGCACTGATCTCCCAACCAGTACCAGGTATAAGTCGTTTCACCCCACATCTGCATCAGACCGTTACGATTATTATCAAACTTCTTATCTTTCCACGTTCCCCAACGCAATTCATGGAAATACATGGAATCTTCGCCACCGATTTCCCAGTAATACTCATTCCGGATACGTTCACGCAAATCACTCTGCCCGTTAACTTTCGTAGCAGGATAAGTTGCATTATTCAATTCGACATGCCCTGCACGACGTCTTACTTCATTAACACATCTGATTGCTTCGCTTTCATGGGTACTTCCCCATTCATTTAGCGCTTCTGCTTTCAGGAGCAATACTTCCGCATAGCGTATTAATGGAATATCCAATCCATAAGTATCACGTTCTGTCTGTTCCAGACCTTCAGGTACAAACTTTCTCCATAGATAGTAAAACTTATCGTTTGTATCAGTACGGATATCAAAAGGCTCTGCACTGTCGGAGCCACGATAAGGCCAACGCAATGTATAAGTATGAGCTATTCCAGAAGAAGCACCATTGTATTGTGCGTAAGGGGTAATGACAGCCATTTGCAGACGTGGATCACGGCTCTCGTAAGCTTTTTTGATACGTGCTTCATTGCCACTATCCAGATATTTGTTCATATCTGCCCCATAGGCAGCCATACGTTCCTTTTCCGCCGCAGACAGTCCATCGCGTAGAAAAAACACCACACGTTCTTTTTCTTTCATCGCACTATAGCCCGGCAAGTAGTTATCCCAATTAAACTTTTCTCCGGTCGCCGTCTCAAAAGATTCTACAAAATGCGGATTAGGCAAATAGTTATTCCACATAGAACCTGCTGTACAACGGTTGCCGTAAGTGATGTTCCTTGTATTGGAGTAGCCGTATTGCTTGATGCATTGCACAGAGAATATCATTTCTTCACATTGTTCATTTGCTATTTTCAACAACTGCTTATAACTGGTAGCACCGGCCTTAGTATATAACCCGAAGCCACAGTCAGCCACAGAATTAAAATCATCAACCGCCGCCTCCCAATTCTTCTGCCACATATATACTTGTCCGCGTAATGCATAAGCAGCTCCTTTGGTTACCCGTCCATAGTTAGAGTCACCCGAATTATATTTACCCGGTAGATTGGGTTCATTCACACAATCTGTCAGATCCTGGAGTATAGCCGCCCAAACATCCGCTTCTGAAGAACGGGCTTTGTTACCGTTTTCAGGACTCGTGATTGCATTCATATATAACGGCACTCCTTTATACAAGATATTCAAGCGCATATAAGCAAATGCACGCAAGAATTTACATTCGGCGATAGCCCGTTGCTTCTCTCCGGTCGACATATCAGGAACCTGACCAATATTATCTATCACATCATTAGCACGATAGATAAAAGTATAAAAACGTTTATAAATATCACTGAACAGGCCACTTGAGGGAGTAGCTGCTCCTGTACAATTAGGCATTCGCTTAATCCAGTTCTTGTCTGTATCCATCACAGAAGAATAAGCATCCCATGGAATCCGGTGCGAATCCAAAATGCCGGAGTTAGGACAATATTGATCCAGAAAGACATTATATACGCCGATAACAGCCTGTTCGGCCAAAGTTGCTTTCGTCCAGATACTACTACCGCTTATGTTATTGGTAGGAGTAGTATCTAAAAAGTCCGCACCGCATCCAGCCATAGAGAAAGACAGCAAGGCAATAGATGCACATCTTACTAATTTCCGAAATATTTTTATTTTGTTTTTCATCATAAAATCGTTTTAGAGTAAGTTTAGAAAGTGATATTTACACCGAATGCATATTGTCTCATAGTAGAATATCCCACTGCGGTACGCATTTCCGGATCCATTCCTTCATACCCGGTAATGGTAAATAAATTTTCACCGGAAGCAAAGAAACGGATATTCTGTGCATATACTTTTTTCGACAGGACAGCAGGCAATGTATATCCGATAGTCAGGTTCTTCAGTTTAATATAATCCCCTTTTTGCAAATGTACTGATGACTGTGTCATACCACTTTGGTCGTTACCGGAGTTATTTGTCAAACGAGGATTCTTTGAACTCAAGTTCGTGCGCGGATCATTGGGATTTTTGGGATCAAAGAAATAGTGATCGTTTGCTATTGCTTCCCCAATAGCATATCCTTTGATGGTAGCACTGCTGTTCAATGCCAAACGATAGTAGTAAATTTTGAAACCTGCCGCACCGGACCAGTTCATGGAGAAATCGAAGCCTTTCCAATTAGCGCTTGCCTGCAGACCGAAGTTATACTTGGGCACATTGGAGCATCCCTGAAACTCATTATCAGCGTCATTACCATATACACCGTCGCCATTTAAGTCAGCATAGATGTAATCACCATACCAAATGCCACTCTTACTGACGTTCTGACGCGGATAAAACTTATACCCTGCCCCTACCATAGCATTCAGCCATTTCATGTCGTCTACTGTACGGATCATTCCGTCTCTCGGACCACCGTTGATATTGACTGTTCCATCTGCGTTAAAGCCGTTTCCATTACCTTTATATGGTTGCAACATATAGTATTCATTAATCATTTTACCTTCTATTACACGGGTAAATCCTCCGGTAGAGACATCACCGATATTGGTTTGATAAACACGGTTCCCGTTTTCATCTGTCACCCAGCCACGCTGCAACTCTCCTTTGTATTTACTGACCTTGTTCTGGTTATAGGCAAAGTTACCGGATACACGATATTCTACTTTACCGATACGGTCTTGCCAATTCAGGGTCATTTCAATACCGCGGTTAGTCACTTCCGCAATGTTCTGACGAGGGCCACTGGCTGTCCCGAGAGACATATACATATCAGGGCGATATAAGATTCCATCCGTTACTTTATTATAAAATTCAGCCTCAAACGTCAGACGGTTTCTTAAAGTTGCAAAGTCGATACCAATATTCGTAATGGCAGTACTTTCCCACTCCAACAGGTTGTTGGAAATAGAAGTAATTGCCAAACCATTATTAAGGCTACCTCCAAACGCGTACTTTGCCGAGTTGTACACAGCCTGCCATTCATAGTTACCAATCGCATTGTTCCCTAACTTACCCCACGAAGCACGTAATTTCAGGTTATCGATAGGAAGTCCTTTCATAAATTTCTCTTCACTGATTCTCCATCCGGCAGAGAAAGATGGAAAAAGTCCCCAGCGATTATCCGGAGCAAAACGGGAGGAACCGTCATAACGCATATTAACCTCGAATAAATAACGGCTGTCGAAAGCATAGTTAATACGACCGAAGTAAGAACGGGATGTAAATTCTTCACCTGTACCACTTATGGAAGAAGGAGTAGTAGCTGAACTTGGATCACCCACAGACGAATCTATTAATCCAAGTTTTGCGGTGTCGGTAGTCCGTTTGGCAAAACGTTCTTCTTCAAAACCCAGCAACATACCAATATCATGTTTGTGGAAAGTCTGGTTATAATTGAGCAAGTGCGTTAATTTCCAGTGGTTCTCACGGACATACGCCATACGGGTATACAAATCGGCAGGATCTTTGGGGGCAGCTATCCACTGATCTGTACTAAAACTATATTTCCCATAATCCGTATTTACGGACATCGATTCATAACGATAATCCTTATAGTTCAGATTAACATCGTATGAGAAGTGTTTCAGAAACTTCACGTTGGCATAGAAAGTAGTGAAGAACTGCGTGTTCTTGATATGCCCTTCCGATTGCGCCATGTCCCACAGAGGATTGTGAGATTGCGGATCTTCCTCGTTCGCTTCCGGCGCACCATATTTTCCATCATAATATGGATATACGCCCGGTATCATTTTTTGGGTATTGATATTGGTGAGTGAACCGGTATCGCTTTTCTTCTGGTCGGTGTGATACCCCCATACACGAGTACCGATACGTAACCACTTAGTAATATCCGAATAAACATTGGCACGCAGAAAATAGCGTTGGTATCCGGTATCTTTGATTAATCCCGGATTGTCGGTATAAGATATAGAAAGATTATATCCGGTACGTCCCTCCTGTCCAGTGACGGAAAGCGAATGTTTCATCATCCAGTCATTACTATATATCTCATCGTACCAATCCGTATTGGGATAAGCTACATAATTAGGATAGCCGGAGGCAGAAATGCCATTCGGATCTTTTTCAGCTTCACGCCATTGATTGATGGTAATGTCGCTGAAAGGAGCAGATTCTCCTATATTAGTAGCAGCTTCGTTCATCAATTCCATATACTTGGCGTAGTTAGATACTGTTTTTATCAGTTTGGTAGGTTGATTCAGTGAAAAAGTAGCATTGTAAGATACGCTGACCTTTCCTGTTTGTCCGGTTTTGGTAGTAACCAGAATAACCCCATTTGCCCCCCGGTTACCATAGATAGCACACGAAGCCGCATCTTTCAAGATAGAAATAGAAGCAATATCATTGGGATCAACATTATTCAGACTTTGTTCCATCCCATCCACCAACACGAGTGGTGAAGAACTGTTCAGGGTACCTACTCCCCGAATATTGAAAGAAAAGCCTTCATTATATGGAGTCCCGGAGCTTTGCATCACCTGCAAACCGGCTGTCATACCGCTCAACGCCTGCGAAGCACTGACCAAAGGACGGGAAAGTGATTCCTTTTCCAAATTTACCGTAGCAACCGAACCGGTCAGGTTCACCTTCTTTTGTGTGCCATAACCAACCACTACTACTTCTGAAAGCATTTTCACATTCTCTCCCATTACAATGTTGAATGTCGTCTTGCCAGGCGACAATGAAATTTCCTGCGTGTCAAAACCGATATAAGACACTTGCAATTTCTTAGCGTCCTCCGGTATTTCCAGTTCAAATTTCCCTTCCATATTACTCACCGTGCCAATATTAGTACCGGGAATTAATACCGATACTCCAATTAACAATTCATCATTGACATCGCTGATGACACCATTGATACGCCGTTTCTTATCCGATTTCTGAACGACAGGCCGGGTGATAATAATATGATTATCTTTTATTTTATAAATCAACTCCTGCCCTTTCAGAATCTGATCCAGTGCCTTGCTTATCGGTTGATTATCTACCTTTACAGTTACCTTACGGGTCAGGTCCACATCATTTTTCTCATATACTAAGGATACATTTCCTTTGACCTCCAACTCCCGGAACGCTTTGCGCACCGTTACGTCCTGCAAATGTAAGGTCACCTGTTGTGCATGAACCGACAGTGGAAGAACTGCAGCTAATAGCACGAAGAACATGCATTTGATGATTTTACTCATTGATTTAAGTTTTTATGTGTATATCTTTTGTTACTAACTCATTGTTTTACAATATTCTTATTTAAACATTATCCAGGATTGCGAACTAGCCTCATTATCCGCATTTTTAACATTGCCGTTCGTTTCCCAGTCGTATCTACCGGCTACCTTTCCTAAAGGCACCCCTCTACTATCATCCCGAATAACAACAGGACTATGATAGTTCTCACCAAACACAATGGCATCCGTACAACCCACTTCCTGCAATGCCACAGCAACTTCCCGTAAAGAAGAGCCATCACTAAAGACATTCCAAGCTGCTTTTACCGAGTTATAAGAATTCGTAAAACGATTACTTACAAAAATGACCAAGTCTCCTTCTTCCGTGATACCGACAGCCCGACGTCCTACAGGTTTACCATCAAAAGTCCAGATGCTTACCGGATTAGCAGCCCATGAATTACTTCCCGACAATGCTCCATCCATTCCTCTGTTACGGGTCGAAGTATTTCTTCCTTCATTAGTGGCAAATGTCTTGTAAAGTTCTGCATTTTCTCCGGCAATCATGATCTGCCCTTTTTGCAACGGATAGGAATATCCACTGACAGCACTGGTTGGAGACCACTGTACCCCATTGGCAGCTTGTTTGCCGGCTCCGCCGCTGGTAAACTTATACAAGTTATTATCTATCACTTCTGCATACGAAATCTCCGCTTTTCCATCAGCTGTAATTCCCAGAGTTCCCGGACAATACTTCAAAGAAGTAGATAGGTTATATCCGAGACGCGGTGCGGATAGCAGCCCACTATCATTCCACCCGAGGCTATAAAATATCGGTACCCAGAATTGCCCGGACAATCCCGGAACAAACAATGAATAATCCATATTATCATTCATGATAGCTGTTGTACGATGTTGAGCAGTGGGTTCAGCCCATGTTACATTGTCTTTATTCATATCCCAGCTAACCTTCATATTTATTCTACCGGCAGGAATAGTTATCAACCATCCCGTATTACCGCTCCTTCCATGCAAGTTTTTATTTTCATAGACAATCATGAAATCAGGAATACGAATACTACTGTGTTGACTCTTTAAATCAGCAGTAATATTTTTCCAGTTTACCCCTGCGTCAATAATTCCATTTACAGCACTCAACTGATATTTTTTAGTCATGTTGTTCGTATTGTCTTTTACAGTAATAGTAAGTGTGCTATTTAGGTCAACAATCAGGTTCCCATTTTCATCTTTTTGACTGGAGGGATCCGTAGAGATGATTTCTGCGTTATCTGCCAAAGTCGGCATCAACACTACGTTTGCAAATACAGTGTTTTGTTTGAAACGTAACGAAGCGATGCCATTAATAAAGTTAGCACTAACCTGCTCTGTGTTACAAGTAGCCGTTACGCCTCGAAGTAGCTGAGTAGAAGTGCTGAAAATGGTATATTCGATATCATCTGCTCCATCATTCACTTTAATACGGGTGATACCGCTGCTCAAGTCCAGTACAGCATCAGTAGTGAGCGGATCAATGGGCTTTGCCCATTCATCCGCCAGTTTGAGTTTCACATTCACCGCACTTTGGTCGTCCAAAATGCGAAAATCTAAGGCTATGACCCTACTGTTCTGGTCAATAAGACCATTTATCCAGTTCCCTGTGCCATCTTCTGCCTGTATGGCTACCAATGGTTCTTTTACGTACCCCGGATCTTCGGATAAGACAACACCTTTCAGTTCATCTTCTCCGCATGACGTGAATATAAACACAAGGAATGTGCTTAATAGAAAATGTAGTTTTTTCATACAATATTATTTAAATAAGAAATAGCTTATTTTTCTGTCATCCCTGAAAACAATCTTTATCCTGTATGATTTAAACTAAAACAGCTGTTTGTATACCTTATAACTTAAAAAAAGAGTGTCGCGCTATGCTCTTTTACAATTCTTCTTTTTACCATTCATAGAGATTCAGGTTAATATATGCTTTATTGGCCTATTCATTAATATGACAGCCAGATTAATAAAAAGTATAGTGAGAAATGATTCTTTTTTCGTAAAGCCTTTCAACTCATCTTTTTATTGGTGAGTTTGGTCATCTTACATTTTTTCAATACCTTGCCCCCGAATTATCCATCGGAGAAACAAAACCTGTGAGTATTCACCTTAATATATTAACTAATAAATCAAATATACGATTTCTGAAAGACATAATGGAAAAGAACCTGGAAACAGAGATTATCGAGGCCCTGAAATCGGGTAAAGAGGAGGCATTCCGATACATCTATAGAACTTACTATACAGATCTTTGCCGGATAGCGAAAGGGTATTTGACAGACTCTTATCTATCAGAATCTATAGTAGAAGATTTGGTGTATAGCCTATGGGAAAACCGCTCTAAAATAGCAATTAACACCTCATTAAAGAACTACCTTTTCAGAAGTGTAGCCAACAAGTGTATCAATTATCTTCAGCTTGAATATGTGAAAAGGGAAACAGCCTGCTCGTCAGAAGACCTGGTCATTTACAGCGACTTATGGTCTTTGGGCGAAAATCCGGTTGAGCATTTAGAGGGTAAGGAGCTTCATGCTATTATCCAGAAAACGATTAACGGATTATCTCCGGAAACCCGAAAGGTGTTTTTATTGAGTCGTTTTGAGAACAAAAGACAAGAAGAAATTGCCGAAATCATGGGAATCACTATTCATACAGTGAAATACCACATGCGAAGTGCACTGGATAAGCTGAAAGAAGCAGCAAAATCTTATCTTGCCCTAATTGTAATGTTTATTACGAATATGTTTAATTAATATTAAAAAACAGAGTTATTCACTATACTTCTTCTATTGACAGACTGTCCTGATGATAGCGCAGGTAGGTAATTTTCAATAGATATTAAGTTTAAGATGGTATGAAAGAAGAATTTGACAGACTGATATATGATTTCCTCTCGGGAAGTATCACCAAAGAGGACTTGCATAAGTTGAACGAATGGGTATACTCCGATCCGGAGAATCAGGAATATTTTGAACAGCAGAAACGAATCTGGCTTCTGTCTGCCGAGTATGAAAATGCATCTGTACACGAAGAACGTGCCTATAGCAGGTTTGCGGAACGAATCCGTAAACATAAGAGTGCTCCGGCAGGAAAGGCAAGAAGAGCCTTATTTGTAAAGTATGCAGGTTACGCAGCAGCAATCATTATATTACTGTTTACCACTCCTTTTATAATTTATAATTTTACAACACCTGATGATTCTTTGATTTCCGAAGTATACGCTCCAAGAAAATCGAAATTAAAAATGAAGCTTCCTGACGGTTCTATAGTGTGGTTAAACGCAGATTCCAAGCTTTCTTACTCCGAGAGTTTTAGTCGGAAGAATCGCAATGTCCGACTGGAAGGCGAAGGGTATTTTGAGGTAGCGCATGGAGAGCATCCATTTGTTGTACAAACAGACTCTGCACAGATTAAAGTACTAGGCACTAAGTTTAACGTAAAAAATTATGGTGATGAGAATTATATAAAGGTATCACTCCTAGAAGGTTCCATTGCCTTATCGTGCATCAACCAAGAGTTTATAATGAAGCCTAATCAAACGATGACAGTTAATAAGCTTGACCAAACTTATAAGCTGACCGAGAGTGCTGACTATGCAGAACAGTGGATCAACTGCAAAGTATTCTGGGATGAGGTTCCTATGTCGATCATTTCTAAAGAGTTGGAGCGCCAATTTGATGTGACATTCGCATTTGAGTCAGAGCAACTCAAGAATTTGATTTTCCATGGAAGTTTTATTATAGAAACAAATAATTTGGAGAAAATATTGGATATTATGTCTGAAACAAATAAATTTAGCTACTCAATTGAAAAAGATAAGGTATATATCCATTCATTGAAAAAATAAGAAACGATTAAAGAATCTTCAAAAATAATATCATGACCGCACAAGAGTTTTTTAAGAACGATCTGTTTGCCGAAAATGCAGGAGTAGTACTGCTGGAAGTACGCAAAGGTTACAGTAAAGCCAAATTAGAAATAAAACCCGAACATCTTAACGCAGGTGCCCGCACACAAGGAGGAGCGATCTTCACATTAGCAGATCTGGCGCTTGCCGCAGCTGCCAACTCGCACGGTACACTAGCTTTCTCTCTCTCGTCCACTATTACTTTCCTACGTGCCAGCGGCCCCGGAGATACTCTCTTTGCCGAAGCACGCGAACGCTATATCGGCCGAAGCACGGGTTGCTATCAGGTAGATGTAACGAATCAGAACGGAGATTTGATTGCCACTTTTGAATCCAGCGTATTCCGGAAAGATCAGAAAGTGCCTTTCGAAGTTCAGGAATAAAACAGGAAAGCGCATCAACACTTTTAAAAGTATACCTTTTAGAAACAGATAACGCGGATGATACGGATAAAAAGATAATAAATCCGTGTCATCCGCGTTATCCGCGTCTAAAAAATAACAGGTTGGCAGGGCCATTTACTTCTGATATGCCTTCGTTTTTTCTCTATATCTATTTAACGATAGAAGTCAGCGGATGCCGGTTACCCGTCACATTATTCAGGAATGCTTTTGCCGAACCGAAGTTCAGGAATAAATCCAGACGGACAGGAAGATGGTTCAAGTCGTCCGTCACGAAGAAAGTAATCACCTCCTTTTCTTTTCCTTTCTTATCATATTCTACCAATGAGAAGATCAGGCAACGGTAAGTAACTCCATTCTCCGCTTTCACATTTTCTTTTCCACGGTAGATAAGCGTTTGCTCTTCCACTTTACGGCCCGTAGCCATCGGGAACTTGATTTTGTCTCCCACCTTATAATCTGCAGGGTCGTAAGAACGTGCCTGCGCCAAGATGCTTAACATATCGTATATACAACGGCTATCGCTAGCTTCAGATTCATCAAACGCTCCATCCCGATAAGTACGTTTCTGGTTTACGAGGCAAAGACCGTCCTTATAAGAAAACCAAGCCTCATCAACCGTGTAACGTTTTCCCTCTTCAGCACCTTTGCGGAAATAGCGCGGTTCCAGTTTTTCACCGATCACACAAGTCAGCGTATCGCGCATCTTGAAAAAGAAGTCTGCCCGTTTACTGCCCAAAGCAAGCAGGTTAATCCGGTAGGCAGGTTGTGAATGATAAGTAGTAGCATTCGTCGTCAGACTGGCAAGTCCGGCTTTCACCCAGACAAACTTCCAGTTAAAATATAAATCATACATTACGTGTTCGCCGGATTGAAACGCATCATTCTTCGCTTCACATTGAGCACTGGCTGGGAGGGCGAAAGCTCCCATCAGTAAGGCCACTAATCCGATAATAAAATTGCGTCGAACGCTAACGACGGCGGTTCTGACTATTTCGTTCCCGATCCTTTTTCTTCTTGTCTTCATCTGGTTTTTGTTTTTTAAGTTCATCCAGCTTTTGCTTATCCAGCGGAACTGCATGAATATCCCAACTTTGTTCTAGATCCCAGTTGGCTTTCGGCTCTAAAATCTGATTATAATAATACACCTCTTCGGGCTGCACCCCTTTTTCAAAATTGCCGGTATCCCATTCACCGTTTCCATTCCGGTCGTTAATCAACCGGGCGGAGTACTTACCGGGATTTAAGTAATAAAAGTCGGCATAACCTCCTTCCTCTACTCTTCTTCGGCGTACCACTTTATCCTGCGCATCCAACAGTTCAACGAAAGCATTAGGTTCCGCTCCCGTCACCACAAACGTGATTTTGGCATATTCTTCCAAACTACGCACCTTGAACCCTTGTTTTATTTTGTCTGTAAACAATCCGTATATACCATGAAATGCGGTCGAATCCACCGAAAATTCATATTCCAGCGTCGGTTCCCAATCATAATACACATTAAACTTCTTCAGATTTACGGAATCCTGCTCAAATTCAAACGGTATATCCTTCCAGAGCGTATCCACCTTTTGCCGCAGATGTATGGCGGCAGTGTCGTAGCTGGCTATCGGTTCTTCAAAATTCAAAGAAATATATCCATATACATCCATTGACGAAGGGGCACTAACATTCACCGGCAAGAATTTCGTCGGTTCGGGTTCATCCTCTTCCCCTTTCTTTTTCTTCTTTTTCTTTTTGTCCTTATCCGACTCCTCTTTCTTATATTTCTGCTTCGAAACAAGATTCAGCGTATCTGTACGGGGTACTAATTGGTTTAAAGTATCTGTATAAAGATAAGTCAGACTCATGGCAAGAGTATCCTGTTTGAAGAGCAAAGAATCTTTCACCCAATAATGGATTGTATCGTTCCGCTGATTCTTTTCGATGACAAAAGCATCCTTTTCATCGAAGTTTAAGCCTTTCAAGACTGGCAAAGTGTCCGCCTTACCGGCAAAATAAAAAGTGAACTTATGAGGAATCAGTCTTTCCGACTTGATAAGATATTGCGAATAATTAAGCTCTTTAAAGGCACGGAGGATGACATCATCCGGCAAATAATGCATATATTTCTTCTCAACAATCGTGTCGTAGGTCAATGAGTCCACCCAAGCAGTATCCATGCGGATACGTTCTTCCATGCGGGGGATAATCAACGAATCATGGAAAGCGATCATCTCGCTCTTCTGATTAAAAGTAAAGTTTTGGTCGGCATCCATCAATCCATAGATGCGATATTTGCCGGGAGCTACACCACGGATGGAGAAACGTCCACGGCTGTCTGTACGTGCCACACGGTCGAAAGGCAATTTGTTGAAAGCCGAATCATTCAGGTTGGAATGTAGTCCGACAAGCATACCTTTAATAGGTTCCAGGTTAGAGGCGTCGAGCATTGTTCCTGCTACTTCCATCGTATCGATTTCCGTACCGGTAGAAAACGTAAATGCAAAATTCCCTAGCGGGTTACCTTCATTATTGTCGACAATTGCATCCGAGAAGTCAATCGTATAGGTCGTGTTAGGCTTCAAAGAGTCGAGTAGGTTGACTTGTATTCTCTTGCCGGAAGCCTTGATTTCCGGTTGCTGTATCTGGGGAGGAGAAACAACGACTTTTTCGGTTGCTTTCTCCAGCTTAATAAACTCATCAAACATCAAAGAAATTTTAGTCCTTTCATTATTCAGAGCGCCCGCAGCAGGAGTACTACCGATGAAACGGGGCGGCGTCTCATCATAAGGGCCTCCGTCCGGCCGTCCAATACTGGCGCAGGAATATAACATAGCTCCCAGCGTTACTACCGGAAGCACCTTGCGAACTATTTGCTTTATCTTTTGATTCTCAAATTGTAACATGCTGCAAAAATAAGGGTTCTTATTCAATAAACACCACACTTTCTAGCTAATTTATTAAAAAAGGAAAGGGTGACTTAAGGTAATAAACAATATTTGCGACGTTTTTATTTCTTTCCTGCTAATATAATTAGTTTTATTGCCTAAAGAGATTACCTTTGTTGCCTAATCTTTTTTCGTTCCACTATAGTGTTCCGCAAAGAACACTATAGTTTCCCTTGCGGAGCACTATAGTGGGACGAAAGAGAAACTATAGTGGAACGAAATAAAAGTAGCAAGTGAAGTAAATCCGGATAGGCAAACGGATTTATCAATGTGCCTACACTAAATAAAAACGAATATGAGTATACAATATGACCTTTACGACACGCCTGACATTCAACAAACAGGCGACGCACAACCGCTTCATCCCCGCGTAGTATTCAAAGGAACCGTCGATCAGGAAGAATTTCTAGACCGTGTACACAAATTCACAGGAATAAGTCGCAGTTTACTGGCAGGTGCTATGCAGTCTTTCCAAAACGAGTTGAGAGACCTGATTGCCAACGGATGGATTGTGGAACTGGGAGATATCGGATATTTTTCAGTGTCTTTGAAGGGACCTCGTGTAATGAAGAAAAAAGATGTACACGCACAATCCATAGAACTGAAGAATGTCAATTTCCGGGTAAGTAGCCAGTTTAAGAAAGAAGTAGGCCAGCAAATGAGACTGGAACGTGGAGAATCGATGACTCGTCACCACGGGAAAGGGCGCAGTGAAGAAGAATGTTTGACAATAATCAACCAGCATCTGAACAAATATCCCTGCCTGACCCGCACCGACTATAGCCGATTGACAGGACACGACAAAAAACGTGCTTTGAAAGAACTGAATGCTTTTATCGAACGTGGACTCTTAATCCGTTATGGAACAGGCAAACAGGTGGTTTATGCAAAGAAAACAGAAAGTTAAGTTAAAATCATCTAGCAGAATTACCTAGAATTCCAATTCTGAACTGAACAAAAAAAAACAATAATTCAGTGTAGGGTTCTTTTTATATTAATCATATTTATACTGACTTTTAGTAAATCAGAACTATCTATGAAATTATAAAACAAGATTACTTGCTTTATCAATATTTATTGCTACTTTTGTAGCGGTTTCCTTTCATACGTAGAGAGGAACATTTTATTTTTTATAGAGAACGATTATTTATTGCATTCAACCATAAATTCGGCAAAAATTTACCGCGAATGGCAATAAGTGATGTCAGGTCTCGCGCACACTTCTGTATATAATTTGTTTATATACCCAATGGGCGTGGGACTATCACTTATGTCGCGGAGGGTCTTTGCCGAGCCTATGGTTGGCGTACAGTTGGTAGTTTCCCACGCTCTCTTTTTTTAAACCGCGCACCACAGGGAAATGATGCGACAAACATAACAAAGATATGTACGACGACCTGAAAGAAAACATTATTCTAGTAATGCAGCACCCTATCGCGCGCCGCCCCATCTCCAACTTATCAGATGAAGAACGAGAAAAAGCATTTGACTTGTTGAACTATCTTTCAACTTTATCCGTTGACGAAAACTATACCTTGTTAGATTACATCCAAATGGCACGTCTTGAATATGCACTTGGAGAGCTTGAGTATAAAACAACCAATGATACAGAAAAAGTAATACGACATTTTAGAACCGCCCTCCAACATCTGGAGAAAGGAGGGTTCGACTTAAGTATAAGCAAGTGGACAGAGTTAGTCAGCCTGCGAACCAAAGAAGACACGGAATAATTCAGAATCATAACCCTTACCAATATATATAGAAGATAGAAAACAAAGCGAAAAAGATTGCTTGTGCAAGTAGTCCTTTCGTTCTATCTTCGAAGAGGATGCCTTCCCCACACTTGATACTCCAATATCTTGATCGGCATCCTCTTCTTCTATCTTTCTGCCAAATCTTTTTTACATAAAACACCCCAATACAGCAGCATTCTACTTATTAACTAATTTATTAACGCACAATTCTTTTTCAGCTTGGTCATGAATTTCGGAAACCATATCTTTGCATCGTGATCACAAAACAACAATAAAACAGATTAACTAACTATTAAAAAAAGAAAGACTATGGCATTAAAGTATGTTGTCAAGAAAAGAGTTTTCGGCTTTGACAAAACAAAGACTGAAAAGTATGTAGCACAGAATGTAATTACCAATACGGTAAATTTCAGAGATTTATGCAAGGAAGTATCCATGTTCGGTATGATTCCCGAAGGCGCAGTGAAACACGTGATTGACGCACTGATTGATGCGTTGAATACGAACCTAAACAAAGGATTGTCTGTGCAATTAGGTGACTTCGGATGTTTCCGTCCGGGCATGAACTGTAAAAGTCAGAATGAAGAAAAAGATGTAGATGCCGATACCGTTCGACGAGTGAAAATCGTATTTACTCCGGGATATAAATTTAAGGATATGCTGGATAATGTAAGTATCTACAAGACGGAAGGAAACAGCGGCACCTCTTCCGGAAATGGAGGGGGAAATAAACCGGAAAATCCGGACGAAGGCGGTAGCGGTGAGGCCCCGGATCCTGCAGCATAAAACTGGAACAAGGGACCACACATAGAAAAGGGCTTCTTCCCATAAAAATGAACCCTAAAAGTTAGACAAAAACTTTTAGGGTTCGCTTAGTCATAGTTACCAGCCTGTATTTTGACCTAAATTAGGATTCTTATAATATTCAGTCTGTGGTATAGGATATAAGTACATCTTATCATCCCAGTTACGTGTTTCAAGCAATTCTTTCTTATAAACAGGCAAGCCGTTTTCCATAGTGATCTTGATGCAATAAATAGCTTTGGTTTTATCACCGATTTTCCAACGGCGGATATCCCAGAACCTATGGTCTTCGAACGCAAGTTCCACTCGTCTTTCACGACGGACGCTTTCAGTAAACGCGTCGCCGCTTGTTGTAATGGCAGGCATATCAGCAGCAGCACGCACCTGATTCAGTGCCGCACGTGCAGACAACGGATGGTCATTATCCGTATAATCAGCGTCTTTCCAGGCATCCATTGCTTCCGCATAGTTCAGGAGAATTTCCGCATAACGGAATATGATGAAATGGTGCGGTTTCTTTTTCTCATTGGAAGGAGCTAGAGAAACAGTCTCATTCATATACTTCTTCAAATAATAACCTGTGGTAGTCGCTCCGGTTGTTCCGGCACCGTCTTTTCCTCCTTCATAAGACTGGATGGTCGAGTTCATCCATGTATCGCCATTGCAAAGCACCGTTTTATAGAATCTCGGGTCTCTGCCTTCATACGGATTCTGCCCCGGTGTAATCTGTTCCCAGTCAAAGTCTTTTCCATTAGTCATCTGGAAGGCATCCACCAGGTTCTGGGTGGGCACGTTGCCTGTTTTCCCCTTTTCATAACTGATGGGCAAATTGTTAGCTTCAAAATCAAAGCTTTCCCCATTTCTACGTTCAAAAATTAATTGCGGAGATTTCAATACATCGTTTCCACCATTCTTGTCATACAGAGGATCTACATTCGTCTTCGGCAAACTGTACCAGTTCTCTTTTATGATAGCATAAGCCGCATCGGCAGCCGCTTTCCATTTATCGGCATCCTGTGCGGGATTATGCAACAAACTCGCCGCATAAAGAAGAGCACGGGATTTCAATGCCAACGCTGTACCTTTGGTCACACGTCCCGTCTCCGCCCAAAAGTCCTGATGACTGACAGGCAGAGTTTTGGCCGCGTCACTACATTCGTCACAGATATATTTTATCACTTCATTGAAAGAAGTCTTTTCCACGCCGTTGATTTCATCCAAAGCATACGTACGTGTCAAAAGTGGAATATCACCGTATCGTTTAGCCAGTTCGAACAGATAAAAAGCTCGCAACACCCGTAATTCTTCACGATACATGGTAGCTTTGGCAATGTCTTCTTCATACGTGTCGTTCCAGCGGAAACGCTCCAGTTTTTCCTGTGAATAGTTTTCAAGGAATGAATTGACGGAACGGATAGCTCCATAGCACTTCGACCACATATTATCGACTGCATTGTTGGGACTCCAGGCATTGTTATAAAAGTCGTGAACACTATTATCACTCCAGACATAAACAGAATTATCCGTTGCAGACTCCCTCAAAGCCCCGTCGAGCACTCCGAGATCTCCGGGCAACTGGCTATAAACGTAGGTAGCCAAACCTTTCACATTGCTAAAGTAGGAATAGGCCTCTTCCCTGTCCAAGCCTGTCGATTCGTCCAATTCGAGCAAGCTACACCCCGATACGGATAATAGCAAACCTGTATATAATAGGATATATTTTCTCATGGTCATCTCACATTTTAGAAGTTAATATTCAACCCGAAATAAACAGAAGTCATATCCGGATAATTGATTTTCAGATCTTCACTGTTCATATACTTCACATGATCGAGCGAAAAAAGATTGTTAGCTCTCGCATATACCTGAATCTTTTCCATTTTCACTTTCTTCGCCCAAGAGGAAGGAAGATTATAGTAGACATTCAGGTTACGAAGTTTGAAATAGCTCCCGTTCTCCAACCACTGTGTACTGTTTCTGAAGTTATTGGCATTATCCAACGTGGTCAGGCGGGGGACATTTGCGATGTCTTTCGTTTCTTCCGTCCAGCGGATTCTGTCATTCAGATACCAGTTGGAAATATTCGTGTTGTTTCTCAACGGCCAGTATACGCTGGCAGTGTTCAACATCACACTATAATGGGCTACTCCTTGAAACAGAGCATCCACGCCGAAACCTTTATATTCAAATCCCAAATTAATGCCATAATAAATCTCCGGTATGGCAGTGGAATATCCTATCGCCTTCTGGTCATTGTTGTCAATCACGTTATCGCCATTCAGATCCCTGTACTTGACATCACCTGGACGTACTTCCGAGAATTTCTGCACCGGACTGCTCTTTATGTCCGCCTCATCTCTGAAATAACCGATAGCCTCCCAGCCAAAACACTGCCCGACAGGGTAACCTTTTTTAGACAAATAGCCATACGGCTGATATCCCTCACCATTTTCTACGACTTTACTTTTGGCATAGGAGAAGTTGGCTCCGATATAATAGTTGAAGTCCTTGTATTCCTTTTTCCACATGGCAGAGAGTTCCGTTCCTTTTGTTTCCACCTTTCCTGCATTCATCTGCGGAATAGTAACCCCGATTGCCGATGAGATCAGCCCACTTCCGTCAATCAGGATATTAGTACGCTTGTCATAAAAACCGTCAATAGAAAAAGTCAGTCCCTTGAACAGGCTCATATCCAAACCGATATTATATTTATCCGCAACTTCCAGATCCAGTTGTTCCATTGCCAACACTCCTTCCTTCAGGCTACTTCCGGCAGAAGTATTTCCGGCCTGAAAATAGTAAGCACCGCTTCCTACCCAATATTGCTTATCCATGTCATAATCATAAATATCATATCCGGAGCGTCCGTAAGAAGCACGAAGTTTCAGATAATCAAAAGCGGAAATTTCTTTCATGAAATTCTCGTTCGAAAGTATCCAGGCGGCAGAAATGGCGGGATATGCACGATACTTGTCGTTCTTCCCCAATACGCTGCTGCCAAAACAGTTGGCTACGATATCCACCATATAACGGTTGTCAAAATTATAACCTGCGGTTCCGATGATGTATTGATGGTAACGACTGTTATTAGCCCCTGTCAACGTCATTGATTCTTGACGAAACATAGCACTGGCCGTAAAATCATGTTTATCCCATGTCCGGTGATAATTGACCTTCGCTTCAAAATTGGCATGTATGTATTGATTGGCCAATCCTTTGTTGCTGATTTCCAGTTCATCGTTAGGATTTCCGTAATTCGTGTAAATCGGTTCTCCATCTGTGCCTTTTTCAATGGTCTGGTACATAAAACTTTTCTTGGCTGTTTCCTGATAGGTCGCATTATTATCATAAGCAATAGCGAGTTCCGCACTCAACCCGCGAGTCAATACAGACAAATCCTGCACCAACCGCAAATCCGCCTGCAACATACGCTGATTCAGTTTATAATAACCTACGTCCGCCAGATTGGCTATCGGGTTTGTTTTCAGCACATTGTTACTGCCCCAGAATCCATTCAGTGTCTGCACGGGAAATGCGGCGGACGGGGTGTTGAAAATCTGTTCAAACAAAGTAGCTTCCGATGTGGTGGGACGCTTGGTCTCTCGCAGCATACCGAGCATACTCAATTTCAATTTTGTCGCATCCGTAATATCCACATCCAGATTCATGCGAAGATTGAGGAAGTATTTCTTCATCTGGGAGTTATAGCGATCTGTATAATCAGTGTACTTGCTATTCAGCAGTCCCATATCGTTTTTGTAATTGAGGACACTGAAATAACGAAGCCGCTTGCCACCTCCGCGGAAAGTGATGTCCAGTTGATGACTGGTCGTATGATTGCGTAACGCTTCTTTCTGCCAGTCCACATTCGGATAAAGATCGCTATTGCCTCCGGACAGGAAAGAAGCTTCATCCATGTCCGGTTGCAAGCCATCATATCTCAATGCTTCATTACGGGCTTTGGCATAGGTATAAGCATCGGCAAATTCCGGCTGATTAACAGGGAAGCCTAAACCAAACTTGTAGTCTACTTTTATATCCTTCTGGCTATATATACCGCGTTTGGTAGTTATCAATACCACTCCGTTGGCGCCTCTGCCTCCCCAAAGAGCAGTAGCAGCACCGTCTTTCAAAACGGATATTGATTCTATTTCCGAAAGGTTAATATATTCGAGAGGGCGTGCAAAACCATCTACTACAAATAAAGGTGTATCTCCATTCAAAGAACCGCGTCCCCGCACATTGAGACGAGATTTATCTGTGCCCCAACTAGTGTTCTGCATCACACTCAATCCCGGCAACAGGCCATAAATGGCATTGTAAGGACTAGTGGTAGCATTTTTATCTAATTCATCCGAATAAATGGTAGAGACAGCCTGTGTCTTCCGTAATTCGGTGGTCGTCTGTGTGCCCAGATCGATTACCTTATCTTGTCCTTCATTATTTTGCGCTATACCCGTAGTGGCAAACGCCAACGAGAAAGCTACGATATAAAGTGATTTATTCATAATCATTCTTCTTATTGTTCAACGATTTGATTATTACCAACCCGGATTCTGAATCAATCCATATTTCTTGTTTATCTCATCTATAGGCAGAGGCAACAGGAAATACTTGTCGTTCCACTTTTCAGGTTTTGCATACTGACGCGTTTCCGCCATTGCATGAGATACGGCATAAGAAAAGCCGCTTGGCTCACCGGCCGCTTTTTTAATAATCAGACGTGACAATTGTCCGGTAAATATATCTGCGCGTTTCCAACGCACCAGATCGAAATAGCGTACTTCTTCATAGCCGAATTCAATGGCTCTTTCGCGTAATATTGCTTCACGCAACGGTTTGCCGGCCGGAACATCTGTTGCCGAAATCGCAGGCATACCCGCACGCAGTCTGGTTTTATTCAGATAATCATAAGCCGTATTGCCAAACTCATCACGGACTTCCGCCTTATTCAATTCGTTCATCGCTTCGGCCATATTCAAATAAACCTCCGGAAGGCGGATCAACGGACAAGAATAAAATTTACCATTCACTTCGTCATTGAAGTTCCGTATGAATTTTCTCATGGCAACCCCATTGTAACTCATTCGTCCGTCTTTATAAGGCGCCTGGGTGGCTCCTTCATAAATCTGCACTTTCTGGGCGCCCTTAAACTTATCTCCATTCACAGCAACCGTTTCATATAAGCGGATGTCTCTTCTGGGGTTTCCGTCCTTATCAAAGAAAGGGAATTTATTATGGTCCGGATTGTTCCAGTCGAATTCTGTTCCGTCTTTCATCTGAAACATATCGACATAAGTCAATGTAGGAGAAGCAACTCCATAACGCACCTGGGCAAACGGAAGCTTTCCCGTAGCATAAGTGGTGAATCTTCTGGAAGAAATCAAGACTTCACCGTTATGGCGATTGAAATATCCTGCTGCAAAATCATCGCGGGGATTACCTGTATTCACCAGTTGATAAGCGTCCGAGTTCTTTTTATTAGCCCGCATAAATTCTAATCCGGCATCCAACGCCTTCTGCCACCTGTCTGGTGAATAGTTACCATACCAAGTAAGGAATTGAGACGAAGCATCTCCTTCCAGATAGGGTTTTTCAGCATTAAATAAAGGACTCGCCACAAACTGAAGCACCCTGGACTTTAACGCTAAAGCAGAAGCAGCCGTCATTCGTCCGTCATTATCTGCATTCACCTGCCAAGGCAGTACAGAGGCTGCCGCATCCAGTAATCCAACAATCTTCTGTACGGTTTCTTCCACTGTCATACGAGGAAATTTCATCGCATCTTCTGCCGTATATGCATGGTCTATCCACGGCATACCACCATAATAACGGAGCATTTGAGAATAATGATAGGCAATGATTACTTGCGCTTCCGCTTTTCCTATCGCTTTCTCATCCGCAGTCATATCCGGCACTCTATCCACATTCTCAATGTAAATGTAGGCTCTTCGAATACCATAAACCGGCCCTACTCCTATCGTAGCACTGGCGACATCCAACCGATATGGAAGATGTTCCAGATATGTATTTGTTCCGTCCACTGTTCCTGTATAGAATTTAGGCGCTCCCTTTTTCGTCCAGTCACCCAGATCGGTTAGCATTTCCAGAACGCCATATCCCAGACGTCCTTGCATCGGCAGATAATCCGGCAGGGAATGATAAGTTTCCGCCAGTGCCTGCTCAGCATATACCTTTTTGTTAAAAACAGAATCGATATTCTGTTCGTTACTTATCGGCTTATCCAGAAATTTCTCTCCAAATTTAAGGTCTTCGCACCCTATCAGTGTCAATACAGAGAGAGAAAGACAGCCTATATATTTTTTATAGTTTTTCATTGTCAGCACTATTAAAAGGTTAGATTAATACCTAAATTATATATTTTAATGATAGGGTAAGAATCCGCATTATTCGGATTACATTCAGGGTCCATGATGTCAAACTTATCAAAAGTCAGCAGATTATAGCCTGTCAGTTTTATACCTAACTGCTGGATACCCAGTTTCTTCAACATCTTCTTATCTGTGAAGTTATATCCTATTGTCACATTCTTCAGCTTCAAATAAGAACCGTCTCGCACCCACAAAGAGGAGGAACGCATATTATAGACTGCATTTGTCTCTGTAAACCGCGGTGTAGTAGCTGTATTAGCCGTTTCCGGTGTCCAGCGCGTATCTGCATGGAACTGCATCAAACCACGGATTTTACCATTACCAAAAGGTTCTCTGAAAGCTCCGTCCAGCAACAAAGAGCGTTGTGCAGCACCAGTCCAGTTCATCGTCAGGAAAAAGCCTTTGTAATTGATACCATAATTCAATCCGAATGTATAAGCCGGACGAGTCGGGTTTCCAATGATAGTCTGGTCGTCGGAAGTAATTTCCTCATCACCGTTCAAATCCCGGTATTTCACATCACCCGGCTTCACGGACACACCCGGATCGGGCAGACCTGCCACCAGTTTGCCGTTCTCTCCGAAGTCCGCTTCTGTATAGAAACCGTCCGCCACATACCCGAAGAGTGTCCCGACCGGATTTCCTGTCCGCCACATATAAGGTTCATTAGGCTCAACTTCGTCTTGGAAAATAATCTTATTCTTTGAATAGGAAACGTTTGCCTGAACATTATACTGAACCTGCCCGATCTTGTCATTCCACCTCACTTCTACCTCATATCCACGGTTTTTCACTTTACCCATATTTACAGCAGGTAGAATTGATGAAGTCAACCCCGTTAATAAAGGTACTGTCTTACGATTGATGAGAATATCCTTACGTTCTTCGAGGAAATAGTCCAAAGAGATTTTCAGACGGCTCTTCAAGAAATGAACGTCCAATCCATAGTTCTGTTTCAGCGCAGTTTCCCAAGTCACGTTCGGATTGCCCAGACGCTTCTCCAATGCACCCAGAATTAACGCCTTGCTGTTATAACCAAAGTTGAATCCATACTTATTGTTATTCCACCCGTCTACTCCGCTCAGATTCACATCATAAGAATCCGGCAGGAATAAGAAGCGGTTATTTCCAAGATTGTCATTTCCGACCAAGCCGACAGAAGCACGGAATTTCAGATAATCAACCACCTTCTGTTTTTTCATGAAGGCCTCTTCCGACAGGATATAACCGATGGAACCGGCAGGAAACGCACCGAATCTCTTACCCGGAGCAAAATTCTCAGAACCATTATAACCGAAGTTAACTTCTGCCATATAGCGGGATTTGTAATCATACGTCAGACGGCCTACAAAACCGATGTAAGCAGACGGTACTCCCACCCATTGAGCGGGATAGTATTTCTTACTCTGATTGTACAAGAACAATCCCCCGACATTATGAAAACCAAACTTACGGTTATATCTCAAGCTTGCTTCCAGATACCAGTCTCGTGCCCGCGAGGAAGTTTCCTCATATTGCAAGCTCTTATTTTCTCCTTTGATCTTATAAACAATATTCTTGTTGAAATCTGGCGAATCATAACCAAGTGACGGATCTTCCAAAGAAGATTGATAGAAAGGCATAAATTGTTCCACTTGCCCTTTACGCTTTTTGGTAAAACCATAACTCGTATTATAAGCACCTTTTATTTCCGCCGACAATCCTTTGGTTATGAAGTCCAACTTCTGATTTAACAGAAGGTCCAGATTCATCGTATTATTAATAGCAGTTGAGTAACCCGTTCCATAACATTTAGGCAAAGCACTGTTGCCCAGATTTATTTTATTATCAAAACGTTCCTCGGGGGTAACTATGAGTTGTCCGTCAATTACACCCGGACTACTGAACGGAGTTGTCTGATTAATCAGTGTCCAGATCGAATTAGTCGCATCATTAATCATCGGCTCATTCCGGTTACCTACAATGCCGCCGATACCAATCTTCAGCGTGGTAGTCTTAGTTACATTAAAGTCTAAATTCGCACGATAATTGTATCTTTTGTATTTATAATTATTATCATACCCCACTCCTTCAAACTGTTTCAACAGACCATTCTGATATAAGAAACCTAAAGATATGAAGTAACGTATATCCTTTGTTCCTCCGGAAATATTCAGGTTATGCTGTGTCTGCATAGATGTTTTATTAAGCAGATACTTTCTCCAGTCGATACTGGGATACATAATAGGTTCATCATTCAATCTGAACCGTTCAACTGCATAATTATTGAACACCAAATCGTTCTCGGTAGCATTTGGTTTGTCATTTGTTATAATCTCGTTTCTTAAAGTAGCATACGTATAGCTGTCTGCCATTTCAAGCATACGGGTGGGCATCTGGATACCAACTGAAGAATTTACGGAAATTTTCGCTTTGCCTTCCTTACCACGACGTGTAGTCACCAAAATTACGCCATTTGCACCACGCACACCGAACACGGCAGTAGCAGAAGCGTCTTTCAGAACCGTCACGCTCTCTATTTCATTCGGGTCCATTTGATAAAACGAACGTTCTATACCATCCACCAAAATCAAAGGAGAGGAAGCACTTTCTGTCAAGGACCCCACTCCGCGAATAAACACCTTAGGGTCTTCCTGTCCCGGCTGACCGCTAGTCTGGACGGATGAGAGTCCTGTAATCTGACCCGCCAGGGAATTGGCCACACTTGCATTCGGCGAACGTATCAACGCTTCATTGTTTACAGCAGAAATAGCTCCTGTCAGAGTTTCTTTCTTTTGTGTACCATAGGCCACAACTGTAACTTCCTGAAGTTCATTGGCCGTTTCTTTTAAAATAATTTTCAGTTGTTTGCGTCCATTTAATGGCACTTCTTGAGGTTCATATCCCATGAACGAAATTTGCAGAACTGCTTTTTGAAGATTGCTTACTTTTAAATGGAAAACACCATTCATGTCAGTAATAGCACCGTTGGCCGTGCCTTTTTCCTTTACATTGGCACCAATCACCTCTAAGTTAGATTCATCCAATACAGTTCCCGTTACTGTATTTTGCGCCCATGCCAAGAGCGAACAACACATAAGCATTAACGTACTGATGCACCTCTTGCATCTTTTTAGTCTCGTCAGTTTGTTCATAATAATAATAAATTTAAGAATTTGAAATAGGTTTGTTAAAAACACTCGCCACAAATTAAGTGATTGTAATAGTTTTTAAGATACAATTATCATACTAAAAAGGGACAAAATAGTACAAAATAAGAAATAAAAAGCATTAAAATTAGCTGTATTACTCATAGTATCAGGATGTCACGCTAGAAAAATACAGCCTATTCATCGTTTCTTCTTGACTTTACCATACTCGAGAGGTGATACTCAAAAAGTTAATTTACCAAGTTCTTCTTTCACCGTAAATCTATGCCAACTCCACATACCATTACCAGACTCCATTGAATAGTTCATAAATAAATTAAAATTGAACTATTGACATACCTATTAGACTTATTATTCTCCTTTATTAATCAAATTATTCCCTATCTTTGACTCCCGAAATTCAAACCTAATACAAAAACCCATGAAGAAACAACTACTCTCTTGCTGCTTGGCTGCATTGGGACTGACAGCAATTCAAGCACAAAGCTTCAATGAGTGGAAAGACCCGGAAGTGAATTCCGTAAACCGCTCCGCTATGCACACTAATTACTTTGCTTACGCATCGGCTGATGAAGCTAAAGCCGGCATTAAAGAAAATTCAACGAATTTCATGACCCTGAACGGTCCGTGGAAATTCAACTGGGTAAGACATGCAGATGCACGACCGACCGATTTTTATCAAACTAATTTCAACGACAAAGGTTGGGATGACCTTCAGGTGCCTGGCGTTTGGGAGTTGAACGGTTACGGTGATCCTATCTATGTCAACGTAGGATATGCCTGGAGAAGCCAATTCAAAAACAATCCCCCGCAAGTACCGACAGAAAACAATCATGTAGGCTCTTACCGGAAAGAAATCATCCTTCCTGCTGACTGGAAAGGCAAAGAGATTTTTGCACATTTCGGCTCGGTAACTTCCAACATGTACCTTTGGGTGAACGGACGTTACGTAGGATATAGCGAGGACAGCAAACTGGAAGCCGAGTTCAACCTGACCAACTACCTGAAACCGGGTAAAAACGTGATTGCTTTCCAGGTATTCCGCTGGTGCGACGGCAGTTATCTGGAAGATCAGGACTTCTTCCGCTACTCTGGCGTAGGACGTGACTGCTATCTTTACGCACGTGACAAGAAATACATCCAGGATATTCGCCTCACTCCAGATTTGGATAGCCAATATAAAGACGGTACGCTGAACATAGCCGTTGATCTGAAAGGAAGCGGCACAGTTGCCTTGGACTTGACAGATACTCAAGGTAACAGTGTAGCAACTGCCGACCTGAAAGGCTCTGGCAAATTAAACACTACCCTATCCATCTCCAACCCGGCCAAATGGACTGCCGAAACGCCTAATCTCTACACGCTGACCGCTACACTGAAAAACGGCAACAACGTAGTAGAAGTAATCCCCGTTAAAGTAGGATTCCGCAAGATTGAGCTGAAAGGCGGACAGATACTCGTCAACGGGCAACCGGTACTCTTCAAAGGAGCCGACCGTCACGAAATGGACCCGGACGGCGGTTATGTCGTTTCTCTCGAACGTATGTTGCAGGATATCAAAGTGATGAAAGAATTGAATATCAACGCTGTACGTACTTGTCATTATCCGGACGACAACCGTTGGTATGACCTTTGTGACCAATATGGTCTGTATGTAGTGGCCGAAGCCAACGTAGAATCTCACGGAATGGGTTACGGCGATCAGACACTGGCAAAGAACCCGAGTTACGCTAAAGCTCACATGGAGCGTAACCAACGCAATGTACAACGCGGATACAACCATCCGTCCATCATCTTCTGGTCACTGGGCAACGAAGCCGGCATGGGACCGAACTTTGAGGAATGCTACACTTGGATTAAGAACGAAGACAAGACACGTGCCGTACAGTATGAACAAGCAGGAACCAGCGAATTCACCGATATTTTCTGCCCGATGTATTATGACTACGACGCTTGTATCAAATATAGCGAAGGCGACATCCAAAAGCCGTTAATCCAATGCGAATACGCACACGCTATGGGTAATTCACAGGGAGGATTCAAAGAATACTGGGACATCATCCGCAAATATCCGAAATATCAGGGCGGATTTATCTGGGACTTTGTAGATCAATCCTGCCACTGGAAAAACAAAGACGGAGTAAATATCTATGGTTATGGCGGTGATTTCAACAAATACGACGCTTCGGACAACAATTTCAACGACAACGGTTTAATCAGCCCCGACCGCGTGCCTAATCCGCATGCATACGAAGTGGCTTATTTCTATCAGGATATATGGACTACTCCTGCAGATCTTGCCAAAGGTGAGATCAATATCTTCAACGAATATTTCTTCCGCGACCTCTCTGCATATTATATGGAATGGCAATTACTGGCAAACGGGGAAGTAGTGCAAACAGGCATCGTGTCCGACCTGAAAGTTGCACCCCAGCAAACTGTGAAAGTGCAAATTCCGTTGGACGTGAAGAATATCTGTCCTTGCAAGGAATTGTTGCTGAATGTGAGCTATAAACTGAAAGCCGCCGAAACGTTGCTGCCGGCAGGAACGACTATCGCTTACGACCAGTTAAGCATCCGCGACTACAAAGCACCGGAACTGAAACTGGAAAATCAACAGGCTTCCAACATTCCGGTTATCGTGCCCAGTATTTTGGACAACGACCGCAATTACCTGATTGTGAAAGGTGAAAACTTCTCTATGGACTTCAATAAGCACAATGGTTACCTTTGTCGCTACGACGTCAACGGCATGCAACTGATGGAAGACGGCAGCGCACTGACTCCTAACTTCTGGCGTGCACCGACCGACAATGATTTCGGAGCCGGACTGCAACATAAATACGCTGCCTGGAAGAATCCTGAACTGAAACTGACTTCTCTGAAACATGCTATTGAAAACGATCAGGCAGTGGTTCGTGCAGAATATGACATGAAGTCGATTGGCGGAACATTATCGCTGACTTACACCATTAACAACAAGGGAGCAGTGAAAGTTACCCAAAAGATGATGGCAGACAAGAGTAAGAAGGTTTCTGACATGTTCCGCTTCGGTATGCAAATGCGAATGCCTGTCAACTTCAACGAGGTAGAGTACTACGGTCGTGGTCCGGGAGAGAACTATGCTGACCGTAACCACGGAGCCATGTTAGGCAAATACCGCCAGACGGTGGAAGAACAATTCTATCCTTACATCCGCCCGCAGGAAACCGGAACCAAAACGGATATCCGCTGGTGGAGACTTCTGAACATTAGTGGTAACGGATTGCAATTCATATCGGATGCTCCTTTCTCTGCTTCTGCCCTGAATTATACCATCGAGTCATTGGATGACGGTGACGGTAAAGATCAACGTCACTCACCGGAAGTAGAAAAGGCAGACTTCACCAATTTCTGTATCGATAAGGCACAAGCGGGACTTGCTTGTGTGAACAGTTGGGGAGCCATTCCACTGGAAAAATACCGTCTTCCTTACCAAGATTATGAGTTAAGTTTTATTATGACTCCTGTATATCATAAAATAAAGTAAAAAACATAGTTAAAAAACACGGTATCAGAGAACAAGAATACCGAATTTAAAGTACTTTTGCAGCCGGAAACTAATTTAACCGAATTAGTTTCCGGCTTTTTCTTCCTTAACCTCCTTAATCTATATGGACGAACAGCACACTGGCAACAAATGCATTAAATTAAAAAACAGATATTTATAAGTATGAAAAGTAGAATTGTTTTATTTGCATTTTGCGTAGCCCTCTTGTCAAGTTGTGGCAATAAGGGCAATGACACAGGAAAGGTTCCTGAATATGCAGTACAAGAGTTACAAAAGACGACCGCTAATTTAACAACTGCCTATCCGGCTACCATCAAAGGTAAACAAGATGTAGAAATCCGCCCCCAAGTATCAGGCTTCATCACAAAACTCTGTGTAGACGAAGGAGCAGCTGTACGTAAAGGACAAGTGTTGTTCATTGTTGATCCGACTCAATACGAAGCAGCTGTACGCACTGCCAAAGCAGCAGTGGCTACAGCAGAAGCAGCAGTGAGCACTCAACAGATGACGTATGACAATAAGAAAGAGTTGAACAAAAAGCAAATCATCAGTGACTATGACCTGGCAATGGCAGAAAACTCCCTGGCACAGACCAAAGCCCAGCTGGCACAAGCAAAAGCACAACTGACCACTGCTCAACAGAACTTGTCATTCACACAGGTTAAAAGTCCGTCAGATGGCGTTATCAACAATATCCCTTATCGTGTAGGAGCATTGGTAAGCCCTTCTATCGCTACACCGATGACTACTGTTTCCGAGATTGACGAAGTATATGTATACTTCTCAATGACAGAAAAGGAATTGCTGGCAATGACCAAGTCCGGTAGCACTATCAAAGAAGAAATCAGCAAAATACCGACTATCAAACTACAATTAATCGATGGTTCCACATACGATATAGAGGGTAAAGTGGATGCTATCACAGGCGTTATCGACCAATCTACCGGTTCGGTAAGCATCCGTGCCATCTTCCCGAATAAGGAACATGTATTGCGTAGCGGAGGTACTGCAAACGTTCTGATTCCTTATGCTATGGAGAATGTAATCACTATACCGCAGTCTGCAACAGTAGAAATCCAGGATAAGAAGTTCGTTTATGTTCTGCAACCGGACAACACGGTAAAATATACAGAAATCAAAATCTTCAATCTGGATAACGGAAAAGACTACTTGGTTACTTCCGGTCTGAATTCAGGAGATAAAATCGTAATCGAAGGAGTACAAAACCTGAAAGATGGCCAGAAGGTTCAGCCTATCACACCGGCGCAAAAAGAAGCAAACTATCAACAACATTTGAAAGACCAACACGACGGTAATTTAGCCACAGCCTTCAACTAATAATCAGATAATCATTATGAAATTAGATAGATTTATTAACCGTCCGGTACTATCAACCGTTATTTCTATCCTGATAGTCATCCTGGGGGCTATCGGATTGGCGACACTGCCTATCACGCAGTATCCGGACATCGCGCCTCCTACCGTTTCGGTAAGAGCCACCTATACGGGAGCCAGTGCATCGACCGTATTGAATTCCGTGATTGCTCCGTTGGAGGAACAAATCAACGGTGTAGAAAACATGATGTATATGACCTCAACTGCGTCAAACACGGGTTCCGGTGATATATCCATATATTTCAAACAAGGAACAGATCCGGACATGGCCGCCGTCAATGTACAAAACCGTGTCTCTATGGCACAAGGTCTGCTGCCTGCCGAAGTAACTAAAGTCGGTGTAACCACTCAAAAACGCCAGACTTCCATGTTGGTAGTATTCTCTCTTTATGACGAGACGGATACCTATAGCGAATCGTTTATTGAAAACTATGCTAAGATCAACCTGATTCCTCAAGTTCAACGTGTACAGGGTGTAGGTGATGCCAACGTTTTAGGTCAGGATTATTCTATGCGTATCTGGTTACGACCGGATGTCATGGCACAATACAAGCTCGTTCCCGGTGATGTTTCCGCTGCTCTGGCAGAACAGAATGTCGAAGCTGCTCCAGGACAGTTCGGTGAACGCAGTGACCAGACTTTCCAATATACCATCCGTTATAAAGGACGCTTGCAACAGCCTGAAGAGTTTGAAAATATCGTTATCAAATCTCTTCCTGACGGTGAAGTACTCCGTCTGAAAGATATAGCAGAAATTCAGCTGGACCGTTTGGGATATAACTTTACCAATCGGGTAGACGGTCACAAATCTGTGACTTGTATCGTATACCAGATGGCAGGAACCAATGCGACACAAACCATCAGTGATATTGAGGCATTGTTGGATGAAGCATCAAAAACGTTGCCTACCGGATTGAAACTGAACATCTCCATGAATGCCAATGACTTCCTTTTCGCTTCTATCCATGAAGTGGTGAAGACGTTGATCGAAGCATTTATCCTGGTGTTTATCGTAGTGTATATCTTCTTGCAGGATTTACGTTCCACATTGATTCCGACTATCGCCATTCCGGTAGCTCTGATCGGTACTTTCTTCATCCTGTCCCTGGTAGGATTCAGTCTGAACTTGTTGACGTTATGTGCGCTCGTGCTTGCTATTGCGATTGTGGTCGATGATGCGATTGTGGTCGTCGAGGGTGTGCATGCCAAGCTTGACCAAGGTTATACATCTGCCCGTCTGGCTTCTATCGATGCCATGAATGAATTGGGTGGTGCTATCGTATCTATTACGCTGGTTATGATGGCCGTATTCGTTCCGGTAAGTTTCATGGGAGGTACAGCAGGAACATTCTATCGTCAGTTCGGTATGACTATGGCTATCGCTATCGGTCTGTCCGCATTGAACGCATTGACTTTGAGTCCGGCTTTGTGCGCCGTTCTTCTGAAACCTCACAAAAAAGAAGATGGAACAACGGAAGACTCCACATTGAAAGAACGTATGAAAGTAGCCTATACGGCAGCCCATACAACTATGATCAACAGATATACCGAAGCTATCGGAAAGATGTTGCATCCGGGAATTACACTTACTTTGACGCTTATTGCCATTCTCGGCATGATCTTTGGTTTGTTCAGTATCAATCCGATAGTCACTGCAATTTTCGTAGTGCTTAGTATTCTGGCACTGATCGGAATGAGTACGAAGAAGTTTAAAAACAGATTCAACGATACATACGAATCAATCCTGAAACGTTATAAGAAACGAGTACTGTTCTTTATCCAGAAGAAATGGTTGTCTATGGGATTAGTTGTCGCTTCCATTGCGATACTTGTATTCTTCATGAACACCACTCCGACAGGTATGGTGCCTAATGAAGATACCGGAACGCTGATGGGAGCAGTGACATTACCTCCGGGTACTTCCCAAGACCGTTCTGAAAAAATCCTGGCACGTGTAGACAGTCTGATCGCTTCCGATCCTGCGGTATTGTCACGTACCATGATTTCCGGATTCAGCTTTATCGGTGGCCAGGGACCATCATACGGTTCTTTCATCATCAAACTGAAAGACTGGGACGAACGTTCCATGATACAGAATTCAGACGTTGTAGTCGGTTCCTTATATATGCGTGCACAAAAGATTATCAAAGAAGCACAGGTATTGTTCTTCGCTCCTCCTATGATCCCGGGTTACTCGGCATCTACGGATATTGAGGTCAATATGCAAGATAAGACCGGTGGTGATCTGAACAAATTCTTCGATGTGGTTAATGATTATACGGCAGCATTGGAAGCACGTCCGGAAATTAATTCAGCAAAGACTTCCTTCAACCCGAATTTCCCGCAATACATGATTGACATTGATGCGGCAGCTTGTAAAAAAGCTGGCATCAGCCCGAGCGATATCCTCACTACTATGCAAGGATATTACGGAGGTTTGTACGCATCCAACTTCAATCGTTTCGGTAAGATGTATCGTGTTATGATTCAGTCAGATCCGTTATCACGCAAAAACCTGGAATCTTTAAAAAATATCAAGGTGCGTAATAGTGCAGGCGAGATGGCCCCGATTGCCCAGTTCATTTCTGTGGAGAAAGTATATGGTCCGGATATTATTAGTCGTTTCAACCTTTATACCTCTATGAAAGTAATGGTAGCTCCGGCAAGTGGTTATACATCCGGTCAGGCATTGACGGCTCTTGCCGAAGTTGCTCAAGAAAACCTGCCTACCGGTTATACGTATGAACTAGGAGGTATGGCGCGTGAAGAGGCTCAAAGTAGCGGAAGTGCTACCGGACTGATTTTTGTACTCTGTTTTGTATTCGTTTACTTATTGTTGAGTGCACAGTACGAAAGTTACATTCTTCCATTGGCCGTATTATTATCCATTCCGTTCGGTCTATTAGGCAGTTTCCTGTTTGTGAATGGTGTAAGTGCTATCGGTAATATTTCGGCATTGAAGATGATTCTGGGTACGATGTCAAACAATATCTATATGCAGATCGCGTTAATCATGTTGATGGGTCTGTTGGCGAAGAATGCCATCTTGATCGTAGAGTTCGCCCTAGATCGTCGCAAGATGGGTATGAGTATCACTTGGGCAGCTGTATTGGGTGCCGGTGCTCGTCTCCGCCCGATTCTGATGACATCATTGGCGATGGTAGTCGGTTTGCTTCCGTTGATGTTTGCCTTCGGTGTAGGTGCCCACGGTAACCGTACACTAGGTACTGCCTCTATCGGTGGTATGTTAATCGGTATGATTTGCCAAATTTTCATCGTTCCTGCCTTGTTTGTTATCTTCCAGTATCTGCAAGAGAAAGTTAAACCGATGGAATGGGAAGATATTGACAATGCAGATGCCGTAACAGAGATTGAACAATACGCTAAATAATGAAATTCGATATGAAGAAACAGATTCTATATATGTTGTGCGCAACTGCTCTCTTGAGCAGCTGCCACATCTATAAGTCGTATGACAGACCCGAAGATATCACTACTTCCGGCCTGTATCGCGATCCGGTAGCGGATAATGATACACTGGTTTCGGATACAGCCAACTTCGGTAATCTGCCGTGGAGAGAAGTCTTCACCGACCCGCAACTCCAGTCACTCATCGAAACGGGACTGAAACAAAATACTGACCTGCAGAGTGCAATACTATCAATCAAAGCAGCCCAGGCTCCGTTGTTGGCAGCCAAACTAGCCTATGTTCCAGCTCTGGCCTTGTCCCCACAAGGTACTATCAGCAGTTTTGATAATAGTAAAGCAAGTAAGACTTATTCACTTCCGGTAACCGCCAGTTGGGAGATTAGTCTCTTTGGAGGCTTGCTAAATGCCAAACGAGGTGCAGATGTTGCCGTTAAGCAGGCCAAAGCTTACAAACAAGCTGTACAAACGCAGATTATTGCCAATGTTGCTAATCTGTATTACACTTTATTAATGCTTGACCGCCAACTGGAAATCACCAGAGAGACAGCAGAAATATTAAAGCGTAATGCCGAAACAATGGAAGCAATGAAAAATGCTGCTATGTATAATATCAATTCGGCAGGTGTCGAACAGAGTAAAGCGGCTTATGCACAAGTGATGGCCTCTATTCCGGATATAGAACAGAGCATCCGCGAAGTGGAAAATTCTCTATCAACTCTTCTTGGAGAAGCTCCCCGCCATATCCAACGCGGTACCATCGAAAAGCAAATTCTACCATCCGAATTTTCAGTAGGCATACCTATCCAATTATTATCCAACCGTCCGGATGTAAAAGCGGCTGAAATGTCACTAGCTTCTGCTTATTATAACACGAACTCCGCACGTTCCGCTTTCTATCCACAAATTACACTTAGTGGATCTGCCGGATGGACAAACAGCGCAGGCTCTGCTATCATTAATCCGGGAAAATTCCTGGCTACTGCCATCGGCTCACTGACACAGCCTCTCTTTTATCACGGAGCAAATATCGCTAAACTGAAAATGGCCAAAGCGCAGGAAGAACAGGCGAAACTCTCCTTCCAGCAAACGCTGTTGAATGCCGGTAGTGAAGTCAGCAATGCGCTAAGTTTATACCAAAAGACGAGTGAAAAGGTAGAATCTCGTCAAATGCAAGTAGAATCTGCCAAAAAAGCTTCGGAAGATACAAAAGAATTGTTTAACTTAGGGACTTCAACCTACCTGGAAGTATTGTCTGCACAGCAGGCTTACTTGAGCGCACAAATCTCACAGGTTTCCGATTGCTTTGATCGGATGCAGGCTGTAGTAAGCCTTTACCAGGCACTGGGTGGTGGAAGAGAAGAATAACTTTAAACATATACTATTATGATTAGTCCGTTAGCTTACGTAGATCCCGAAGCAAAGCTGGGCAAGAATGTAACCGTTCTGCCTTTTGCCTACATTGAAAAGAATGTAGAGATCGGGGATGACTGCGTCATCATGTCTTACGCTAGTATCCTGCAAGGTACTAAAATGGGAAAAGGAAACAAGGTACATCAGAATGCTGTCCTCGGAGCGGAACCACAAGATTTCCACTATACTGGAGAAGAAAGCAGCCTGATTATCGGAGATAATAACGATATTCGTGAGAATGTAGTAATCAGCCGCGCTACATTTGCCGGCAATGCTACCAAAATCGGAAACGGAAACTACCTGATGGATAAAGTACATCTTTGCCATGACGTACAAATCAACAATAACTGTGTGGTAGGTATCGGCACCACTATTGCAGGAGAATGTACGTTGGATGATTGCGCTATCCTAAGTGGAAATGTCACTTTACATCAATATTGTCACATCGGAAGCTGGACACTGGTACAAAGCGGCTGCCGTATATCTAAAGATGTACCTCCATACGTTATCATGTCAGGAAATCCGGTAACATATCATGGTGTAAACGCTGTAGTTCTTTCTCAACATCACAATACATCGGAAAGAATCCTTCGTCACATCGCTAACGCATACCGTTTGATTTATCAGGGTAATTTCAGCGTTCAGGATGCCGTACAGAAGATTATCGACCAGGTTCCTATGAGTGAAGAAATCGAGAATATTGTAAATTTCGTGAAGAACTCGGAAAGAGGGATTGTGAAATAAACAATATAACATCTATAAAAAGAAAGGGTGATGCTCAAAAAAAGCGTCACCCTTCTTTTTTATAGATGGATGACGCAATAGATAATATTTTTACAAATGGAGGATACTTCAGTGATTCAGCAACACTAGTGATTCATCTTCAAATCCAGAAATTCAATTCATCATTCAAATTCCAAAGTACCGAAAAAATCGGGGCGATGGAAATCCGGTTGGTCAATCTCTATCGGATTCCATGAAAGAAAATGAGGAGTCTGCAACTCATCACCACACTTATAGAAATTAGCTTTTATCTCCTTTCCATCGAGTGATTCAATCTGATGCTTAAAGAATACAGCATACGGAATGATGAGAGCAACTTCCCAGTCTGTCTCCTCGACACGTTCTGCAAAAGGCTGATTACCCAGACTAGACCAACGTTGTACGAGAGCAGTCACTTCTTTCGGTGCATGTTCCCGGTTGTTACGAACTGGGCCGGCACCTATCAGGATAGTTCCGATGCAATTACATTCTATATTATAATAGATCCCGTCGCCTGCAGGTATAGAAAAGAATTCCACACAAGAGTCAGTCCATACAGAACCGTTATCTTCTCCATACTTGGCACGTACACTCTCCTCTTTCACTTTAAAATGTAGCAAGTTTGAGTTCTGCGTGTGAGCAATTCGAAAACTCACTTTAGGTTTGTAAGGATATTCAGCCCAATTGACACACTGGATCGGCTGAAAATCTATTTTTTCTTCATCGAATAGTTTAGGAAGCGAACAAGCCTCCACGTTAGCCGCACTAATTTTCTTTACTTTCATATATCTTTCGTTTGAATGATACAAATATAGTTACTTTCTTCTAATAAGGTTCACTGAAATCGAATAAAAACAATATATTTGCATAGATGTAAACACCTTAAAAAATAAATTAGTGAGAAAAGTAATTCTTTTATTTCTGCTATTTTTAAGCGTAGCTGGAGTCCGCACACAAGGTCAAAACATCACTTTTAGCCACTTGACCACGGACGACGGACTCTCCCAATTTTCTGTCAATAGCCTTTATATTGATGAACGGGGGATTATATGGATTGGCACGCGTGAAGGACTGAACCGGTATAACGGTAACGATATCAAAAGTTTCAAACTTAATAAAAACGATCCGAACAGTTTGTTCAGCAATACAGTGCTGCGTATCACCGGAAACAAAAACGGGAAGGTATACCTGCTCTGTACGGACGGGGTAGCAGAGTTCGATCTGACCACACAAAGATTCAAAACGTTGCTGCAAGGCAATGTGGATGCTATTTATTTCAACGAGAAATTATATATCGGGAAAAGAGAAGAAGTGTTTGTATATAATGAAAGTACCGGAAACTTCGATCTCTACTATCATCTTGCCGGAAAAGATATCACCCTCTCCTGCCTCCACCTGGACGAAAAGAAAAATCTGTGGATGGGAACTACCAGTAACGGACTTTACTGTTTATCGGGAGACAAAAAGATTTCCCAACCTGTCACAAGAGGTAATATCGCGAGTATTTACGAAGATTCGTCTAAAGAATTATGGATCTGTACCTGGGAAGAAGGACTCTACCGGATAAAAACAGATAGTACCATTGAGAACTTCCGTCATGATCCTAAAAATCCAAACAGTATTTGTGCCGACTTCGTAAGGAGTTGCTGTGAAGATAATGCAGGAAATCTGTGGATAGGAACCTTTCACGGGTTAAATCGCTATGAAAAGAGCACAGGTAAATTCCAACTTTACACTGCCAACGCGAACAAACCCGACGGACTTACCCACTCCTCCATCTGGTGCATCGTCAAAGATGAACAAGGAACAATTTGGCTGGGTACTTATTTCGGAGGTGTCAACTATTTCAATCCAGAATATGAAATCTATACCCGTTACAAAACCGGAGATACAGAGAAAGAAGGTCTAAGTAGTCCGATCGTCGGTAGAATGACTGAAGATAAGGACGGAAACCTGTGGATTTGTACCGAAGGCGGCGGCGTGAATGTGTATAACCGGAAGGATAACACCTATCGGTGGTATCGCCACGAAGAGGGCAAAAATAGCATTTCCCATAACAATGTCAAAGCAATCTACTACGACCGGACTAATGAAATCATGTGGATAGGTACACACTTGGGAGGATTGAACAAACTCGACCTGCGTACTAACCGTTTCACAGTCTACCGAATGAAAGCCGGAGACCCAACCTCACTACCTTCGGATATCGTCCGAGACATTGTACCTTATAAGGACAAGCTGGTTGTCGCCACACAAAACGGTGTTTGTCTTTTCAATCCGGCAACAGGCGCTTGCCAACAGCTCTTCAAAGAGACTAAAGAAGGAAGAGGTATTGGCATGGTAGCCAGTCTTTGCATTGATAAAGACGGTACATTGTGGATTGCGGCTACCGGGGAGGGTGTTTATTCTTACCGGTTCGACAGCGGTAAACTTACTAATTATCCACACAATCCCGCTAATCCGAACAGTCTTAGCAACAATAATATCAACAGTATCATGCAGGACAGTAACGGTAATCTGTGGTTCTGCACCTCCGGAAGCGGTCTCGACCGTTACCGTAAGGCAAGTGATGACTTTGAAAACTTCGATGTACAGACAGATGGTTTATCCAGCGACTGTATCTACGAAGTATGCGAATCGTCCATACAGAAAGGAGACTTATTGCTGATTACCAATCAGGGATTCTCACAGTTCAACTATCCAAGCAAGAAATTCTATAATTACGGTACGGAGAATGGATTCCCGTTGACTGCCGTCAATGAAAACGCACTATTTGTGACACATGACGGAGAAGTATTCCTTGGCGGTATTCAGGGAATGATTTCTTTCTGGGAGAAAAAATTACATTTCACTCCCAAATCATATAATATCATTCTTTCCCGCCTGTTTGTCAACGGAAAAGAAGTAGTTCCGGGAGATGAAAGCGGCATCCTGGAACAGTCGATCTGTCATACTCCGGAAATCAGTCTGAAAGCGAATCAATCGATGTTTAGCATCGAATATGCCACTTCCAACTTCATCCCTGCCAACAGAGATGAAATTCTCTATCGCCTGGAGGGTTTCTCAGACGAATGGAACCATACTTACCGGAAGCAAACGCTGATTACTTATACAAACCTGAATCCGGGTAAATATACCCTTGTCATCAAATCACAGAGGGAAGGAATAAAAGAGGCCAGACTGCTGATTATCGTACTCCCTTCATGGTATGAGACATGGTGGGCTTACCTGATTTATACCATTGTCACTATCAGCCTGTTATGGTATCTTATTCAGAACTATAATTCGCGCATCAAACTCCGTGAGTCTTTGAAGTACGAAAAGAAGCATATTGAAGACCTCGAAGCATTGAACCAGTCGAAACTCCGTTTCTTCACTAACATCTCGCACGAATTCCGCACACCGTTAACGCTGATCGTGGGACAAGTGGAAACTTTGTTGCAGGTGCAGACATTTACGCCTAACATATATAATAAGGTATTGGGAATCTACAAGAACAGTCTCCAATTACGGGAACTGATTACGGAACTACTTGATTTCCGTAAACAGGAACAGGGTCACATGAAGATCAAAGTTAGCCAGCACAATCTGGTTAACTTCCTGTATGAGAATTATCTGCTCTTCCTCGAATATGCGAGCAGTAAACAAATCAACTTCAAGTTCAACAAACAGAAGGATGACATTGAAGTATGGTATGACCAAAAGCAGATGCAGAAAGTAATAAACAACCTGCTGTCTAATGCAGTGAAGCATACCAAGGCCGAAGATACAATTTCGATTAATGTATCGCAGGAGAAAGACCATGTCATCATTGAAATAAAAGATACCGGGACAGGTATCGCCGCTGCCGAAATTGATAAGATATTCGACCGTTTCTATCAGACCGAACATCTCAACTCGCTGAATACCGGAGCCGGTACAGGCATCGGACTGGCACTGACAAAAGGTATTGTGGAACTTCATCACGGCACAATCCGGGTAGAAAGCGAACCGGGCAAAGGAAGCAGTTTCATTATCACCCTCAAACTAGGCAAGGAACACTTCACAGAAGAGCAAATAGCGAAAGATGATACGGAAACCATCCAGCAAACAGAGACTATTGTTCCTTCAGTAGAAATAATCCCTGATTCGGAATGGAAAGAAGAAGATAACAAGCGCATCGAAGACGCCAAAATGCTGATAGTGGAAGACAATGAATCTATCAAACAGATGTTAGTCGGTATTTTCGAAACATTCTATCAAGTCAGTACGGCTTCCGACGGAGTAGAAGCATTAGAGATGATACAGAAGGATATGCCGAGCATCATTTTAAGTGATGTCGTAATGCCACGCATGTCGGGTACGGAACTTTGCAAACAGATCAAGACGGACTTTAACACTTGCCATATTCCGGTGGTATTATTAACCGCACGTACTGCTATAGAGCACAATATCGAAGGTTTGAAGATTGGTGCGGATGATTATATCACGAAACCGTTTAATACCAATCTTCTGATTTCCCGCTGCAATAACCTGGTTAATTCCCGCCGGCTATTGCAAGAGAAGTTCAGCAAACAACCACAGGCTTTTGCCCAAATGTTGGCTACCAACCCGATGGATAAGGAGATGCTCGACCGCGCGATGGCCATTATCGAACGTCATCTGGACAATACGGATTTCAACGTTAATATCTTCGCCCGCGAAATGGGTATGGCACGTACGAACCTATTCACTAAACTGAAAGCAGTTACAGGCCAGACCCCGAATGATTTCATCCTAAGCATACGTCTCAAAAAAGGCGCTGTCATGTTAAGGAATAACCCGGAGCTGAATATCACGGAGATCTCTGACCGGATTGGGTTCTCCTCCTCCCGCTATTTCAGTAAATGTTTCAAGGAGATTTATCACGTCAGTCCGCTGGCTTATCGTAAAGGAGAAGAGAGCGAAGAAGAAGGGGACGGAGAAGAAACAGATTAGCAGGCAACTATACAAGCACTCTTGCAAAATAATCTTATATTATTAGGCACGGATCACACGGATTTCACGGATTAAAAAACGATGAGTATGAAAACAACAGCGTTAATCCGTGTAATCCGTGCCTAAATTTATGATATAAACGGTTTCTTAGTCCGGACATCTTCGCCCTAATAAAGAAGGTAACTTCTTAAGTGTACTATTTTGTACTTCACTTGTACATTCCTACTCATTCTTTTTCTTCCATTCGCTTATCTTTGTGTTCATTACATTATTTCCTAAAACATTCAGCATTATGAAAAACGTTTCGCGTCTACTTCCCCTATTGTCCGGCATCGTCACGCTGTCAGGATGCAGTCATGCACCCCAAAAGAGCAATGGGCAGAACAACCAAAAGCCTAACATTATTTATATATTTGCAGATGATCTCGGCATTGGTGATTTAAGTTGTTATGGAGCAACAAAAGTGAGCACTCCCAACATCGACCGGTTGGCAGGACAAGGAGTACAATTCACCAATGCTTATGCAACTTCTGCCACCAGCACCCCTTCCCGTTTCGGACTCCTGACAGGTATGTATCCTTGGAGACAGGAAAACACAGGAATCGCTCCCGGCAACTCTGAACTCATTATCGACACTACCTGCGTCACCATGGCAGATATGCTGAAAGATGCAGGATACGCAACCGGTGCAGTAGGCAAATGGCATCTGGGACTCGGTCCGAAAGGTGAAACCGACTTTAACAACCGGATTACCCCTAATGCACAAAGCATCGGTTTTGACTACGAATTTACTATTCCGGCTACTGTAGACCGTGTACCTTGTGTATTTGTAGAAAACGGACATGTCGTAGGACTTGACCCCAATGATCCTATCACCGTAAGCTACGACCACAAAGTAGGCAACTGGCCTACGGGAGAAGAGAACCCAGAGCTCGTCACTTTAAAACCCAGCCAGGGACACAACAATACAATTATCAACGGCATTCCCCGCATCGGTTGGATGACCGGAGGAAAATCCGCCCTTTGGAAAGATGAAGACATAGCCGATATCATCACTCATAAGGCTAAGAATTTCATTGCATCCCATCAGGAAGAACCTTTCTTCTTATATATGGGTACGCAAGACGTACATGTACCACGCATCCCCCACCCACGTTTCGCAGGCAAAAGCGGGCTCGGCACTCGTGGCGACGTCATCCTGCAACTGGACTGGACCATCGGTGAAATCATGCACACACTGGACAGCCTCCACATCGCAGACAACACCATCCTGATCTTTACCAGCGATAACGGTCCTGTTATCGACGACGGCTATCAAGACCAAGCTTACGAACTTCTCAACGGGCATACTCCGATGGGGATCTACCGTGGTGGGAAATACAGTGCTTACGAAGCGGGGACACGCGTTCCATTTATCGTCCGCTGGCCTGCCCGAGTAAAGCCGAACAAGCAACAAGCTCTTTTCTCTCAAATAGATGTGTATGCATCGCTCGCCTCCCTTTTGGACCAACCTTTACGTAAAGGAGCTGCTCCCGATAGTCAAGAACATCTGAACGTACTCCTCGGCAAAAATAATACAAACCGTGAGTATGTCGTTCAACAGAATCTCAATAACACACTTGCCATCATAAAAGGTCAATGGAAATACATCGAACCGAGCGACGGCCCCGCTATCGAGTATTGGACGAAAATGGAGTTAGGCAACGACAAACAGCCTCAACTTTACGATTTATCCTCCGATCCATCGGAGAAAACGAATGTATCAAAACAATATCCCGACATAGTGAAAGAATTATCTGAATTACTAGAATCCGTAAAAGAAAAATAGTTTATGAGAACAGAAAAATTGTATGATTTTGCACCAATCTTGAATAATTCTATCCATATTAGAATATTCAATCCATCTATCTTTGCAAGCGTAGATTCAATAAAATCACTTAATTTTTAATATATGAAAAAACATTTATCCACTCAAACTAGAAAAAGGATGCTCTCCTCCATCGGACTGATCCTGTTTTCTGTTTCTTTTGTACTTGCACAGGTACTTGTTAAAGGTACAGTGAAGGATAACTTAGGAGAAGGAGTGCCGGGAGCCAGTGTCCAGGTAAAAGGTACTTCGCAAGGAACAATCACTGACCTTGACGGTAAATTTGCTTTTAACGTGCCCAATAAAAATTCGATATTGGTTATTTCTTTCATTGGTTATGTCACAGTAGAAATGAAGGTGGACACTCAAAAGCCAATGGTTATCACATTAAAGGAAGACACAAAGACATTGGACGAAGTGGTAGTAGTCGGCTATCAGGAGATACGCAAGAAGGATCTGACTGGCTCTGTTGCCAAAGCCAGTATGGCAGAACTGCTTAGCACTCCGACTGCTTCTTTCGGCGAGACATTAGGCGGACGTATTGCCGGTGTCAACGTAAGTTCGGGCGAAGGTATGCCGGGCGGACAGATGAACATCGTCATCCGTGGTAACAACTCTTTGACACAGGACAACTCTCCTCTTTATGTCATTGACGGTTTCCCGGTGGAGGACCCCTCCATAGCCGCAGCCATCAATCAGAATGATATCGAGTCACTCGACTTCCTGAAGGATGCCTCTGCTACTGCTATCTACGGTGCCCGTGGTGCCAACGGTGTCGTGATGATTACAACCAAGAAAGGAACAATCGGCCAACCTAAAATTAAATATGACGGAAGTTTCGGTATTCAGCATATCACCAAAACAATCCCGATGATGGATGCCTATGAATTCGTCAAACTACAGGCAGAACGTAGTCCCAAAGATATGGAAACTACCTACTTCATGAATTATGACGGCAAGAAATGGGGATTGGAAGATTATAGAAATATCCCGCAATATAACTGGCAGGATGAAATCTTTCGCAGCGCATGGATGCAAAGCCACAATGTCAGCCTGACCGGTGGTTCGGAAGGAGTTCGTTACAACGCTTCTTTATCTTATTATGACCAGGACGGTATCTTGTTGGAATCAAACTACAAGCGTATACAAGGCCGTATGGGTACTACCATTCAAAAGAAGAAACTGAAAATCTATCTGACAACCAACTATTCAAGTACTACAACCACCGGTGGTTCTCCTTCTCAGAACTCATACAGTGGTATGAATAACCTGTTCTATAGTGTATGGGGATATCGCCCTGTGACAGAACCGGACAGACCATTAAACTCGTTGATGGACAATATCATGGACGATGCGATAAACAATACCAACGACTATCGTTTCAACCCTATCATGTCTTTGAAAAACGAATATCGCAAGACGTACGCGAACTATATCCAGTTCAACGGATTTGCAGAATATGAATTTATCAAAGGATTGAAGTTGAAAGTTTCCGGCGGTTACACGTTCGATACCCGCAAAGGGGAAACATTCAACAACTCGAAGACCCGCTATGGTAATCCGAAATCATCCGATAAGGTAAATGCAGAAATCTACCATTCTCAACGTGCAACATGGTTGAACGAAAATATTCTAACCTATCAGACCAATATCAAACGGAAACATTTCTTCAATAGCATGGTAGGTGTAACCCTGCAGAATTCCGACTATGAATACTATTCATACAAAACGGTACAGATTCCGAACGAAGCACTCGGCATGGCGGGAATGAGTGAAGGAACTCCCAGTACGACTAAATCATTAAAGAGTTCCTGGTCTATGCTTTCTTTCCTGGGCCGTTTGAACTATAACTATAAATCATTGTATTATGCAACGGTTTCTTTCCGTTCCGACGGTTCTTCCAAATTCCGTGGTGATAACCGTTTCGGCTACTTCCCTTCCGGTTCATTGGCATGGGGATTCATGGAAGAAGATTTTATGAAACCATTGAAGTCTGTTGTTTCTTCAGGTAAATTAAGAGCAAGCTGGGGATTGACCGGTAACAACCGTGTAGGCGAGTATGATACGTATGCTTTATATCAGATATTAAAAGATAAAGTCGGAGATTTTATTTCGATCGGTAGCCTACCGAGTGGTGTATATCCGTTCGAAAACAGCCTGACAAGTGTAGGTACAGTGCCCACTTCCTTAAGAAACAGAAAACTGAAATGGGAGACCACCGAACAGTGGAACCTAGGGCTGGACTTAGGCTTCCTGGACGAACGTATCGGATTAACCGTAGACTGGTATCGTAAAACGACTCGTGATTTGTTGCTGAATACTGCACTTCCCACCTCTTCCGGTTATTTCAGTGCCATGAAGAATGTAGGAAAGGTACGCAATCAAGGTATCGAGTTCACATTGAACACGACCAATATCAAGAACCGTCATTTCTCATGGACTACTAACTTTAATATCGCATTCAACAAGAACAAAGTATTAGAATTGGCCGAAAACCAATCTTCTCTGTTGAGTGCAGCCAAATTTGACCAGAACTATAACTCTCAATACAGCTACATTGCCAAAGTGGGTTATCCGATGGGAATGATGTACGGATTCATCTACGAAGGTACATACAAATACGAAGATTTCGACAAAGTAGGTGATACATATACACTGAAACGCAATGTTCCGTATTTCTCTTCCGAAAGTAATACACAACCGGGTATGCCGAAATACGCAGACCTGAATGGTGACGGTATCATCGACGATAACGACCGCACTATGATCGGTAACGGTATGCCGAAACATACGGGCGGATTTACCAACAATTTCGAATACAAAGGATTTGACTTGAGCATCTTCTTCCAATGGTCGTATGGAAACGATGTATTGAATGCCAACCGCCTGTTCTTCGAGAACAGCAATAAAACACGTGACTTGAACCAATACGCAAGTTACGCAGACCGCTGGACACCGGAAAATCCGGAAAGTAATATTCCGAGAGCTACCGACTCCGGTTCTAACAAAGTGTTCTCTACACGTATTATCGAAGATGGTTCGTTCCTTCGTCTGAAGACCGTATCTTTAGGATATACACTGCCGAAACAACTGACCAAAAAATGGAAGATAGACAATGCACGCGTATTCGTTGCCGGTCAGAATCTATGGACATGTACAAGGTATTCCGGTTACGACCCGGAAGTATCTATCCGTGAAGGCGCACTGACTCCGGGACTGGACTTCTCCGCTTATCCGAGAGCCTACTCTATCAGTTTTGGTATAAACTTAGGTTTCTAATCAATCATCCTTCAAACAATTACGTATATGAAAACAATAAAAATAATCATCATATCACTTCTTGTCGGACTTAACCTGACTTCCTGCGATTTCTTGGAAAAAGACCCGACATACACCACTCCTGAAAACTTCTTCAAAAATGAAGCGGACGCTACCTCTTGGCTGACAGGAACCTATGCCATTCTGGGACAAAGTTCCTTCTACGGAAATGAGTTCTTATACCTTGTAGGAGGTGACGATCTGGGACACTATGGTGGTGCCAACCGCGGACCTAATAAAAGTGGGTTGATCTGTAACAATGCCAATACAAGTGATCCGGCCGTTGCAGCATTGTGGTACACATTATACTCCGGCATCAACAGAGCCAATATTTTCCTGGAAAATATTGATGCAGTGCCCGATATGAACGACGATACCCGCAAGCAGTACAAAGCCGAAGCCCGTTTCTTACGCGCATTCTATTATTTTACTTTGGTAGAATGTTGGGGAGATGTACCTTTCAAGACTACTTCTACAGAAGATGCCTATAACCTCTCCATTCCACGTACGGACAAACAGACGATTTATGATTTTATCATCAAAGAGATGTATGGTTCTGCCGAGGATCTCAAATCTGCTCAAGATTTGAACTATTTACCGGGACGTGTTTCTAAATCGGCTGCTTGGGGAATGTTGGCGCGTGTATATATGTTCCGGGCCGGTGAACCTAAACGTGACAAGGAAGTGGGTTTGGCTAACAACACGACTAGTGCCGAGATTACAGAATATTTCAAAAAAGCAAGTTACTATGCACAGTTAGTCAAGAATGAGGGTCATTCACTAACTGCCAAATATTGGGACTTCTTTATCGACATTTGTTCTGATAAGTATAACACTGCTCTCAATAAGGATGGCGCCAAGGCTAATGAAAGTATTTGGGAAGTAGAATTTGCAGGTAACCGTTCAACGGATGTACGTGCAGAAGGTAGAATCGGTAATATTATCGGCATTCAGGGTAAGGACCTTTCTTCCAAAGCATCCATCACTGGTAAAGGTGATCCGGGCTATGCATACGCTTTTATCTGGAATACTCCTAAACTGCTGGAATTGTATGAAGCAAACGGTGATATTGACCGTTGCAACTGGAATATCGCTCCATTCACTTACACCCAGTCAGCAGGAGAAGGCACTCCGGTAGACGGTCGTGAATTTGTGAAAGGAAAAAGAGATGAAGTGGAACAACAATATTGGAATCAATCCTTCAGCTATGGCAAAACAGAGCCCGGTTCTACTTACGGTGATCGCGAATCGAAGAATGATGCCAATAAGAACCGCAATAGAGCTGCTGCCAAATATCGTAGAGAATATGAGGCAGACAAGAAGAGCAAGAACGATACTTCCATCAACTTCCCTCTTCTCCGCTACTCTGACATTCTGCTGATGATTGCAGAAGCTGAAAATGAAGTCAACCATGGTCCTAATGATCTGGCTTATGAATGTATCAATGCGGTAAGAGAACGTGCAGGAATCAACAAGCTTGCAGCAAATCTGGATGAAACCGGCTTCCGTAAGGCTATCAAAGACGAACGTGCTATGGAACTCTGCTTCGAATATACACGCCGTTTCGACCTGATCCGCTGGGGAGACTATCACAAACTGATGCAGGAACAAGTGGACAAGGCGCAGGCTGACGAATCCTGGAAATTCGGAACCAATGTATATACTTACTTCAATATTCCGAAGTCTTACAACTATTTCCCGATTCCTGCCAATGAGATAGGATCGAACAGTGCTATCAAAACGAATAATCCGGGTTGGTAAATCCCTTATTAACTTTAAAAAGAAAAGGATATGAAGACAATATATAAAAGTTTGATGACTATCGCTTTTGCCGGACTATGTCTCGCTTCATGCGACAAGGAATTAAAAGAAGACACAGCAATGGAAGTTGGTGTGGTGACAGACAGCAATGTCAGCTTCGATGGCAAAACTGTTACTGTAAAGAAAGGAAGTCCGGTAACGTTCAGCTTCGATGGTGACCCTGATTTTATAACATTCTTCAGTGGAGAAATTGACCATGAATATAAATTCCGCAATCGGACAGAGATGAAAATAGAGGATATCGAAAAATGTGAAATTAATTTCGATATGGTTGCCCAATATGATGCACCGCCTAAAAATACACCACAGACTGCATTAGATATTTTCATTTCCGACAATTTTCCGGGAATGGCCAAGAATAATTTCGAAGCAGATAAGCTACTTGTAGAAGGGTTTGACTGGACATATTTAATACCAACAGAAGAATTGCCGGTGAAAGTAGAAAGCAATACTAAATCCTATTCATACACTAAAGACTTAGCTTCTTATCTTGGAAAGCAAATCACCATTGCTTTCCATTACAAAGGCGGTCAGGATGGTGCTGTTAGACAACCTAAATTTTCCTTTAACAATATACGCATAGAACTGGCTTTTAATAATAATAAATCAGAAACTGTCTATGCAAAAAATCTAGGTTTCACACCACTAAACATTGTAAATAATGAAAGTGACCAGCAATCGGACAAAGTTAAAGACAGAGAGTATGGAGCAGTTGATGGCGGTGTCCCCGGATTCTGGAAAACAAATTTACCGACGGAAATAATAGTATCCAGCTCTGCTGCCGGAGCTACACTAAAAAATAGTTGGCTAATCTCTGAACCGCTCTTACTCAATGGTTCCTGCAATCCTGACGCTGGTGTAGCGATTAAGAATATCTCGCAGTCGTTGGAGATATACTCACATACCTATGAAGAGGCCGGTACATATACCGCTACTTTCGTAGCCAACAATGCAAACTACGTCCATCAAGGTGGTCAAGTAGTACGTGAACTGACTATAAACGTTGTAGAATAAAAATATATCCCCCAATTTTTCTAACCTTCAATCATAGAAAACGTTTATAAAAATCAGACTTTAATCAATTTAACATCAGAAAGAGAGGGACCGCGAGGTTCCTCTCTTTTACTTTTTCTGTATCTTTGCACAAAAATAAAAATAATGCCAAAGACTCTTCCTATTCATTTTGCCCCATTACAAGGTTACACCGAAGTGTTTTACCGTAATGCTCATGCTGCCTGCTTCGGAGGTATAGATACTTATTATACCCCATTTGTACGATTCGAAAAAGGCGGATTCCGCCATAGAGATGTCCGCGGAATCGACCCCGGGAATAATCAGGTAGCCCATCTGATTCCCCAACTGATAGCCCCTTCTTTTGAAAAAGCAGAAAAAATCTTATCCCTATTCATTGAAAAGGGATATAAGGAAGTCGACATCAATATGGGATGTCCTTTTCCCATGCTGGCTAAACGCCACAATGGTTCCGGCATTCTTCCTTATCCCGAAGAAGTTCAGGCGTTACTTAGCCTGATTACAGAATATCCGCAAATAAGTTTCTCCATCAAAATGAGGTTGGGCTGGGAAGATCCGGAAGAATGTCTGAAACTGGCTCCGATTATCAATGAGCTACCCTTGCGACAAGTGGTTATGCACCCCCGCTTGGGAAAACAGCAATACAAAGGAGAAGTTGACCTTAAAGCGTTTGAGGCTTTTCAGAATGCCTGCAAGCATCCGCTCATCTATAATGGAGATATCAATAGTGTAGAAGATATTCACCGCATTCAGGAACAGTTTCCCGGACTAGCCGGAATTATGATAGGACGGGGATTACTTGCCAACCCGGCATTAGCTTTGGAGTATAGACAAAACCGTGCACTCGAGTTCGATGAAATGAGAGAAAAATTGCAATCTATGCACAAATGCGTATACAATCAATATGCAGAACAGTTGGAAGGAGGAGACGAACAACTTCTGAACAAAATGAAAACTTTCTGGGAATATTTAATGCCGCAAGCAGACAGAAAATTACTGAAAGCAATTCATAAAAGCGGAAATCTGAATAAATATAATCAGGCGATTCTTGCCTTTTTTAATCAACGATGAACTGATAACCAGTAATTTTACGTAATTTTGCGCCCGTTTATAAACAAGCACATTATGAAAAAATACATTCTAATCTTTCTTTGTCTGATAACCGTATCGGGCAGTTTCGCACAAATGCAGGATTTCAAGTTCAAATTCTATGGACAGATTCGTACTGACTTCTATTATAATAGTCGTGCTAACGAAGAAACCGTAGACGGATTGTTTTATATGTATCCAAAAGACAAAGTGCGTGATCCGGAGGGGAACGATTTGAACTCAACACCCAACAGTAACTTCTATACTTTATATTCACGTCTTGGAGTAGACGTTGCCGGTCCAAAACTGGGAACAGCCAAGACATCTGCCAAAGTAGAAGTCGACTTCCGTGGCACAGGCACTTCTTATTCAGTCATTCGCCTTCGTCATGCTTATTTGAATCTGGATTGGGGTAAATCGGCTTTATTGCTCGGGCAGAACTGGCATCCGTTATTCGGAGATGTGTCTCCGCAGATTCTTAATCTCTCCGTAGGAGCACCGTTCCAACCATTCAGCCGTGCACCACAAATTCGTTATCGCTATACAAACAAGAATTTCCAACTTACCGGAGCCGCAGTGTGGCAATCACAATATACTTCACAAGGACCGGAAGGGAAAACACATAAGTATCTGAAGCAAAGCTGTATTCCCGAATTTTATGTCGGAGCTGATTATAAGAATGGCGGTTTGCTGGCCGGCGTAGGCATTGAGTTGTTATCATTGAAACCCCGTACGGAGTCCACCGTAAATAAAGATACATATAAGGTAGACGAACGCATCACAACTCTTTCATACGAAGCTCATGTGAAATACACCAACAAAGACTGGTTCATTGCTGCGAAGAGTGTATTAGGATCCAATCTGACACAAGCTTCCGGCTTGGGTGGATTCGGAATCAAGTCTGTCAACGAACAAACGGGAGAACAAGAATATACTCCGATACGTTTCTCCAGCTCTTGGTTCAACGTTGTCTACGGACAGAAATGGAAGCCGGGAATCTTCGTAGGCTATGCCAAGAATCTGGGAACAAGTGATGCGCTATATGCTCCCAAAGGAAATGATGCAAAACTTTATGGAACAGGAACAGACCTTAACCAATTAGTTACGGCAGGAGCAGAACTGACCTACAATGTCCCCCACTGGAAATTCGGGTTGGAATATACATTAAGCTCTGCATGGTATGGTTCGCTCAATACGTCCAATGGGAAAATTCAAGATACCCATGCCGTATGTAACAACCGTATTGTTGCCGTTGCCATGTTTATGTTCTAACCTCTCTACTATACAATTATTTTAATTATATATCTGTCACCTGTCACCGATTGCTGCTTAACGATTTGATTATTAACAATTAACACCGTGACAGCAATAGGTGACAGTAGTGTGACAACAATAATACCGTCACCAGAAACAGATAAACTACATTTCACAACGCGGAGGTATTCACTCTGGAAGCTCCAGGCAATCCTATTTATTTCATGAATGCATTACCTTTGTTTCTCGTGGGGAAACTTTTAGTTTCAAGGCTTGAAACCAAAGGTTTTCGTACCGGGAAACTAAAGTTCAGCATTGGGAAACTATAGTTTCAGCACCGAGAAACAATAGTTTCAACGGCATGGAAACTATGGTTTCTCCAAGAGAAACTAGTGTTCCCTTATCAGGAAAAGCAAATGATCTCCTATTGTCTGACTTTTATCTCCTTAACTCCACTTCAAAGCTAGCACCATCTTTACAACTGAACTGCAAAACTGTTTGCTTCTTATCAGAAGAAATCACCTTGCAAAACGGAGTTTCTTCTACATTCCATTGCCCTTTTATCGTTACAGTCACAGGTATTTCACTACTGGCATTTTCAATCCATGGTCGTGAATAGATACTACGTTCGATGCGTTTCCCATCTTTATCAAACGCTTCATCGCTTGGACCGCGATACAAAGCTAAATCCGGTTGTGCCACCGTCAACTTAATCTTATCAGCAGATCCTTTATGAATCATAACCAGACAGGAAGTATCCACACGTTGTAATAAACCACCCGGCAATGTCGTTTCAGGAGTTTCAAACAACACATAAGAAATGATCTGTTCGGAAACGGACTCTACAATATGTGCATTCCGGTCTTGCTGTAATACCTTATAAGTGGGCTTCTTTGCAAATTTCTTCATCAGAGTTTCATTCATCTGAGGCAGAACAGCGTATTCATAACTTCCGTTTTTCGGTGCCTTTCCATGATCTACAACCAAAGAAACCCAATCACCCTTTGTTTCCTTTCCTGTATTTTGCATTCGCGAGTATTGAGGAAAGTTCTTCTCAAACCGGATGGGAGTTGGAACATAATAACCCGTTCCCAAATGGTCCACCCATACTTTCTTATCTCCTTGATAATTTTTCCAATAATCATGCCCTGCTTTATCAGTAACTGCCAATTGGAAGATAGTCGTTTCTGTCGGGAACTCCGTATTTGTATTTTCAATATCCGAACCAAGACAGACAATCATTCCATCGATGAAATGGTAAGATTTACGTGCCCGATGTGATCCGTTGTACTTATCATGCTCATGTAACTTCATTCCGAAATTACCATTCATCTTCTGTTGAGACAAACCACCGGCAAAAGCCTCGTCGGAGTAAAGCATCTCTTCTATTCCAGAGTAACTATCCACATTGAGCACCTTAGCCTGCAATTGCTCCAATGGCAAATGAATAGATGTCACTCCCGGAATACGGTTCCAGTCAAAACCTTCCTGCTGCCAGCCGCTAGTGGCGGGAGTTACTGTCTGTCCCGGTGCAGCAGTCAATATTTGCAAACTGCCGTGTGCCAGGTAACGACCGTATAGATTTGCTCCCAGATAATGCTCTGCCGCCCATAGATAACGGGAATGTCCGCGTGCCACAGCCGACCAGTTACTACGACGTTGGACAGAGACGCAACCATATCCCATCGCTATATTTCCCTGCGGGTCCGGCTCCGGACGGAAACCTTTCTCTATAAGAAGTTTTGCCACCTTACGTTCTTCAGTATTTGAAACCTTAGGTATATATTCAGGAGAGTCATTTTCAATACTTGGGTCTGAAATCAGACGGAGGTAAGAAGAAGCCATTTCACTATCATATTCCTCCTTTCCATCGGGAGAACCGGCTAAAGCCATCATAGCAAAATGCATAGGAACCAGTTTACCTTTTCCATCTGGATGACGACCGGACATGGAAAGAGGGAAGTTCAGCTTATTGCAATAGAAACGCATGGTCAACAGTACATTTTTCACTGTTTCATGAGCTAACTCGGAAACAGCAAATTCCGTCCGGCTGAAAAGATAAATCATATTGGTTGCTCCATCGAGTCCGCCCACAGCATAAGCCGGATAGTTATTTCGATGATGGAAAGCACCTCCGTCTACTTTAAACGAACCGGACAATCCCAATGCAGGACGGCAACCAAAATCAATCCAACGGGAGAAAGACCGGAGATATTGTAGTTTTTCCGGTGTATCTTCCATCATTAAAATGCTGGCAATGCGTCCTGTGGTCTGTGTATTGAAAGAGTCCATATCAATTCCATTGACTTCCGGTTTAGGGTATACTTCGTTAGTAATCGCATACCAGCGTAATGTCCGTTCGGCTTCCTGAAGTTTTCCAGTTTCCCTAAGCACATCTTTCATCAGAAAATATGCCAGGTACAGACCGCGAACACTATAGCCATAATGATGGATATTTCCCCAACAACTACCATAAGCTACCCCCTGATCGGTTATGTGATCGTACATTGCTAAGAACTTCTTCTTCATTTCTTCCCGAATCACCGGATTTGCCGCATTATTATATGCAACGGCAATTCTTTTCATCAGGTCGAAATAAGCACGCATTTCCACTCCCATTTTAGTCAGCATATCTTTATCCCAGTTTGGTATGATCCGTTCATAAGCTTCTGAAGCACGTACCATGTAAATAGGTACTCCCGATACTTGGCCGTTCTTGTAAGTTATCTGATAGAAATCATATTTCTTGCGGATGGTTTCTACTTCTTTATCAGTCGTTTTTCCTTTCGTGTAGATCATATCACGAAAACGCTTTTCCAACAGTTGCATTTCTGCTCTTTGCTTATCGTCTACAGGAGTCAATTCAATATCCGGTTTCAAAAGCGAGTGTTGATAGACAACCAGCCAATGGTTGGTGGTCCCGGCATTGACAAAAGGAACTTGCAGATCGGCCGTCTGTTGACGTGCATCAACTTTAGTAGCCGTAATCAAATGATCGATGAAAAGGCTTCCTTTTGAATTTGGAGCAATAATCCGGAGTTCATTCATGCCTTCTTCCGGTGTGCCTTGCATATCACGTTCATAGCAAACCCATGCGGCACGCCAACCACTGAAATTAATACCAAAAGGGAAAGATGTACATCGTTTGCCGTCTTTCAGAAACTGAAACTCAATGGTCGTATCTTGGGGAACTTCATTATAAACCCACACAATAAAAGCCGAAAGATATAAATCCTTGCCGGTCGGATCTTTCTTCTCAAACTTCAGGTCTTTCTTGAGTTCCAATATACCACCCGGTTCAAATGTCCATTCCAACGAATGTTTTCCATCTTTATAATGCAGATCAGATACCGACAGGCGGGAATGGGTAGCGGTGATACAATCCGGTATTTGCGGTTCTTCAAAAGAAAACATCCGTTCATCTGTTACAACTTGTGCATGAAGGAATGCTGAACACAAAAGAGAAAACAGAGTTGTCACTCCAAATTTAGTAAAAGGTTGTTTCATCATGGAAATATAGTCTTATTAGGTTTTCAGTATATAAGTCAAAGTATAGTCGCTTTAAAATCTGTAAAGAGTACGTGATTCTGCAAAAGACGTAAACCGAAGTGTCCGTCACCTTCACTACCCGCAAGGGTATAGCGGAACAACTCTTCATCATTCACAGAATAAGTTGTGATTCCCTTTTCCACTCGAATCCGAACCTCATACCATTGATTGGGGACGAGTAAATGAGAGGCATCGGTATATTCTTTCAATAAAGGTTTCACCTTGTCATCTGCCACTCCATAATATTCTCCTTTGTATCGACGGAAACGGGTCGTTGAGTTATCATTTCCTCCGTATCCAACGTAGAAAAGGTTTAATGTGTTATAGTTTTTAAAGATGCCGTCACGCCACTGACTACGGGCAAAAAGATCATCAGGGTATTTAGGATCATTGGCAGCCCAGAAGCAGTTCAGATCACTCAAGCGGTCATACTTTCCACCTTGCATCACCATACAAATACGATAACTTATTTCATAATCGCCCGTCAATCGTTGCCGATACCACATAGTCAGTCCGTCCGGAACTATCAATTCTAATGTATCTGCACGTTCTATTATTTGCAAAGCATGGGATGCATCTTCTATTTTCCATTGCTGCACAAAAGAAGCTTTGTGCTGTGCCAAAAGCACCACACTATTTAAGAGAAAAAAAGTAATCAAACTGTAGCCTATAAAAAATCGCTTCGTCATTACGGTATTAGTTTAAAGATTATTCTTCCGAATACAAAGAAACCCCTCTTTTCGAAAAAAGAGGGGTTCAAATTGTACAAAATAACTCAAATAACGTATTGACTGATAATTTGCATTACCAATATCTTATAGTTTTTTCATCAACAAAGTTCTCATACCATTTCTGGTTTGAAGCACCCTTACTATCTACCCATTTAGTAAAATCAGGATATGCTTCTCTAAATGGTACACGTTCATAAGCATGACGTGTGCCAACCGGAAGTTTAACTCCCCAAGTGGAACCTTTGGTATTTGAATAATAAACATTTGCATCCAGTGTAGTGTCACCCGCAACCAATGCTTCATATTCTGCTTTGTAAGCAGAAGTCGGTGCATAACCCCTCATGTGTATTTCTTTACCACCGTTCACCTTAATAAAGAAATTCTGTCTATTAGTATCTAAAATCAACTCTCTAAATGCTGCAAGCTGAGCATCTCTTTCAGCTCCAGTTAATCCTTCTTTACCAATCAGTCTAACTTCAGCACGCAACATAGGTAGTCCTTCTCTTACTTTTCCTTGTGTTACCTGAAACATATCCTGATTATTATCCATCAAAGAAGTTAAACCATCCAGTGTAATAACAGTTCCTTCCGCTTGTGCTTTATCCACTGTCAATATTGCGAAACGCGGTTCTTTGCGAGTATCATTACTCCAATTCCAATTTTTATTTTCAACTTTCACTATATTTTTTGTAGAAAGTTCCTCTTTAGCTAAGTCTGTCATTGTTCCCTGACCACCTTTTAGTACAAGGCTTGCAGTAATCCGATCAACATACTCGCTTTTCAAACCATCCAGTACAACACCTAACACAGTCGGGTATATACCACCTACAGCACGAACATCCAAAGTCAACAACAATTCTTCTTTACCTCCTACAGTCTCCATCATCTGTTGACTATGACATTCAGTCACCTTCAAGTCATACTCGAATACAACATCGTTGAAATCTTCATCATACCATGAATCCAGTTGAATAGGCCAACCATCTTCGAACATCACCACACCTGTGTTATGATAGAAAAGATAGCCTTGGTCCGTTTCATTTGTCGGCTGCACTGCATCTTCAGGAAGCGCAAGAGTTACCAATGCCAGACGGTTTGTTTCAAAATTGAAACCAGTACTCTGATCTACACCACGACTAACAGGAGACAAAGCAAATTCTTTTGTAGCTTCTGTTCCCGAAACTGTATTGTATTTCATATACACTTTCTCGCAAGCAGCAGGAACATTCAACGTAAGAGTACGGGAATCTTTCACTAATACATCTCCCACAAGCAGACTCGCTTCAGAACCACTTTTATCGGAATATACATTCACAAGTGCAGAAGCATTTACCGGATCAACAGTTCCCGAACCATCGTTACCTTTTTCCAACTCATTATCAGAGCAGGAAGTAGTAACCAACATTGTCCCCATAAGGACATACATCAAACTTTTAATTTTCATCTTAATTTAATTTTTAAATTTATTGTTTGTTTTTGTTTCGCATGAGAACCTGGCTTATCACACTTATTTTCAGGCTTCATTTGTTAACTTATCAAAAATATATTTAACGCCTAATAGCTTTTTGCTTGCCTTTATTTGTAATTTCAATCCTTTCCATCGAGAATAATCACAAGAGCTAAAATAGGGCTCAAAAAGCCTGTTCATGAACAATGGATAATATATACAAGTTATTTCGTATATTTGCATTAGACAGAACATTCAATACAACAAATATAGAACTTTTATTCCGAATATACAAGTTCTATATATAAATATATCAAGGGAAATGGATCAAGTACTGTATGGTATAGATTACATAGAATATTATTTCTATTGGATATATTACAAGTTTATTGGCTATCCTTTAATCATAAGAATATGCTCAATTGCTGTAATGTTTTGTATTATTGCGTACTTATTTCTCCTATTCCATATTATATATGGTATATTTAAAAGGCGAAAAGAGAAGCGGAAATACAATAAAGCATTTGATAAGTATTATGAAGAAATGAAATCTATCTCACTAGATTCCAACACATTGAGTGAAGAAGAGATAGCTGACAGATTAGAATATGATACGAAAAAGCGCCCGAAACCTAACGAGTTACGCATTATCACTCAACTATTAACAGAAATCAAGAGTGTGCATGAAGATGAGATCAATGAACTAAACTATCAAACGATTCAAACCGTATTCCAAATCACACGTTTCCTTGAACGCGAACTTCAATTCGGTTCCAAAAGATCAAAGATACAAGCTCTGAAACTTATTCAGTCCATCAATGGGTATGCTTCTGAAGCGGTATTGGTGCGTTTCCTCTATCATCGTGAACTAGAACTAAGAAACTCGGCACGCTACACTTATATGTGGTTAAGCCAGGGTGACCCGTTCCGCTTCTTCGACGAAGACATCGGCATGAAGTTAAGGCAATGGGACATGATGGAGTTACACGCTATCTTGGAGCACCGTAAGAAAGTGGGATATAACACACCCACCTTTATTAAATGGGTGAATACTTCAGCTGAAGAAAACGTTAAGATATTCTTTATCAACGAAATCCGGCTATATAATGAAACCGAAAGTGCCCCAATTCTCGCGAAGCAACTCAATGCCCGTTCTGTGGAAATACGAGGTGAAGCGATCAAGACTTTAGGTAAACTAAAATACAAAGAGGTTGAACCTAAGCTGATTGAAATGTATAATGTACAACCGGAAGAAGTCAAACGACAAATCATTTCGGCTATTGCGGATCTAAAGACCGATAAGGCTTTAGGATTTCTTTACAATGCTTATGATGAAGCAGATAACTGGGGAACCAAGAGAGTCATACTCAAAGCCCTCTATGAGTATAGTGCAATGGGAAGGAAAACATTCGATCAATTGGAAAGAAAAGCAGATTCCCACACAGCTATATTGTTTGCCCACACCAAGCATCCGTTAATCAACCAGTTAAACTAGAGAACATGAGAGATATAATATTTACATTCTTCAATTATTTCGTATTCTTTTATACGAGCATGCTGGCGATATTCTTCGTCACATTCGCCTTCCTCTCTTTCATTTCTCTAAAACGGAGAAAGGATTACTATGTGGAAAGCTATATGCGGAAAACAATCAAGGAATCCCCCTATACACCAGGCATTTCGGTAATTGCTCCTGCCTTCAATGAAGAAAAGACAATCATTGATAATGTGAACTCCATGCTTGCATTGGAATATCCGCTTTTCGAGGTGGTTATTGTAAATGATGGAAGTACGGACAGTACATTGGAAAAGATGACCGAATATTATGAACTGGTAGAAGTGCCCTATGCTTATATCGAGCGAATCAAAACCAGACCGTTCCGAAGACTCCTCAAATCCTCCAACCCGAAATACAGCCGACTCATCGTTGTAGACAAAGAAAATGGAGGAACCAAAGCGGATGCATCCAATGCGGGTATCAACGTTGCTTCTCATCCTTATTTTATCTGCACGGATGTGGATTGCATTTTGGAAAAGTATGCTCTTTATCGTTGTATCTCGCCCATTATATCTTCAGAAAAACAAGTAATTGCAGTCAGCGGAACGATGTTGATGGCTAACGGATGCGTCGTGAAAGACGGACAAATCATAGACGTTAGAACTCCCCGTACACCGATTCCACTTTTCCAGAATCTGGAGTATATGCGCTCTTATCTGATTGGTAAGATGGGATGGTCCGCTATCAATGGTATGCCGAATGTTTCCGGTGGATTCGGTCTTTTCGATCGTTCGGTAGCGATTGCAGCCGGAGGATACGATGCTCCCTCTTTTGCCGAAGACATGGACCTCATCACCCGCATGGTAGGATATATGTGCGACTTCTCCCGTCCTTATAAGATCGTACAGATTCCTGATACTTGTTGTTGGACGGAAGGACCTCCCAACCTGGCAATGCTTTACCGGCAACGTACCCGTTGGGCACGGGGATTGTTCCAGACACTTAATATCCATCGTAAGATGATTTTCAAAAAGACGTATAAACAGATGGGACTGTTAACTCTGCCTTATATGTTCGTTTTTGAGTTTCTAGCGCCGATCATCGAGCTCGTCGGTTTGATAGTATTTATCTATCTGGCCTTTACAGGAGCAGTCAACTGGAACACGGCATGGATGATTTACCTGACGATCTATACGTTCTGCCAGTTCCTTTCCATCGTTGTTATTACCTACGACTACTATGTCGGGATGCTATATAAAAGAGGATACGAATACCTGTGGATTATCATTGCGTCCATATTAGAGCCTATCTTCTATCATCCCATCATCACTTTCTGTTCATTGAGAGGATACCTCAGTTATCTGACCAATAGAGACTTCAAGTGGAAGAACATGGAACGTAAGGGATTCAAGCAGAAAGAAGAAAGTGCAGACGGTACTGATATAACGGCAATGAAGCCCGAACCTGCTACGATTTAAACAAGAAAGAAAGATTAAAGACAAGATAGAATGAACAGAGAATTTCTCCATAAGATCACCATATTAGGTTGTCTGTTTTTACTGATAACCTCTTCCTCCGGGACCGACAACGGATTCCAGACACCGGAGCAATATGCCCAGATTGTACAGGAGCATTTTGCGAACGAGGAATGGGAAGCAGGGAAAGAGCTGTTGGAGGAGGGCCTTCAGAAATACCCGAATGTTTCTGACCTTGAATGGCTCATGGGAAAATACTGGTTCCACGAAAAGAACTATGACCAGTCGCGTTATCATCTTGTCAAAGCGATAGATGACAATTACAACAACGTCAATGCCAAACATCTGCTGGTAGACGTAGAAGATATCACCGAGAATTATTCCAGTGCTATTTGTTACGTTAATGAGTTGCTGGAAGTGAATCCGTATTGGAGAGGTTTATGGCGAAGAAAGATTGAACTGTACCGCAAGCAGAACAACGATGTGGAAGCAGACCGCCTGTTGAAACGAATCAATCAGATTTACCCGAACGATACGATTCTAAGGAAGGATTATATCTACAGCATGGAGGTAGGCTACCAGCAAATAAAAAAAGGCGGTAACCGAAAAGAGGCTATCGAAAAGCTGACGGAGCTTATCAAAGTATCTCCTCAAAACGAAGAATATTATCTGGACATCATTAACCTGCATTTACAGGAAGGAAACCGGGAAGCTGCTCTAGGCTGGTCATCCAACGGTTTGGCTGCCATACCGGGAAGCGGTGCGCTTATCGTCAAAAGGGCGAGTATCCTTAGTGAATTGGCACGTTATCCGGAAGCTCTGGTGTTTATACGCGAGCAAATGCGAAGAAACAACAGCCCTGCCATACGGCGTATGTATAACGACCTGTTAATGGAGGCTGCCCGAGCAGAGAAGCAGCGGGATCCTTATGTATTATATGGCATGGCCTACGAAGGAGGTAATAAGAACAAGGAAGCATTAGACTACCTGCTGAACACTTCCGTCACCCGGGGATATACCGATGACGCACTCTTCTATATCAGAGAAGCTAAAAAACAATATGGCAACAATGATAAAGGAATTCTTTATAAAGAATATATGCTTTATCGCCAGATGAATGAGGATGATCTTGCCTATTCAACGCTGAAAAAGATGTATGAGATGTATCCTGATGATTATGATATTACGCTTGCCATGAGCGCACAACACATGAAGAAAGCTGAAAAACTGATGGAACTTGGTCTGTACGCAGAAGCATTGCCGCACGTATTGTTCGTTTCTCAAAAACATGTAGACGACAATGAAGTGAACGGTGCCGCATGGGAAAAAGCCTTGAGTTGCTATATCAATATGAAACGTTACAATGAAGCACTTGCAACATTGGACACCATCACTCTTCACTTCCCTGATTACGAAAACGGCACGTTGAAAAGGGCATTTATTCTCGATAAAATGGATAAAACCGAAGAGGCTTTGCAACTGTATCTATCTGCCATCGAGCAGAGTGATGAGGATATGCGCATTTTCTATGTTATCGGATACGAGGAACTAGCAGTGCCGTACATCAAGAAATGTATGGAAGCCGGAGCTACGAAGAAAGCATACGAGGAATCTGTTAAGCTAATTAGCCTGAATCCATCAAGCGATCTCGGATTACGGTATGCCATCAATTCGTCCGGTTTACTCGGAAAATACGATGAATTCGAGAAATATACAGTACAAGGAATCAATTATTATCCTGAAGAACCATTCTATCAGGCTAAAAGAGCTACCGTGCTTGAACGTGACAAGAGATACGAAGCTTCTTTGGAATTCCTGAAGCCGATACTCAACAAATACCCGAGCAACAAAGAGATTATAGGCGCATTCTCACAGAGCAGTGAATACCGTGCCCTGCAACTGACAAAGGCCAAAGAACCGGAAAAGGCTCTCGCTGTTCTTGATACAGCTTTGCTTTATGACAGTCAGAACAAATCATTGAAGTACACTAAGGGAGTGGTATATGAAGCCAACCGTCAAGCGGATTCAGCCTATTATTACCAAAAGTACTACGAGCCATCCATCATGGAATATCGCTCTTTCCAACGACATTTATCGGGCCTTAGAAGCATGATGCTCAAGAATGAGATTGCTTTGACCTACCTGCGTGCACGCTACGGAGAAGAAGACATCATTACCTCCGTTGCCACCGCTGAATACACTCGAAAAGGCCAGAAGAACAGCTACACGGGACGTCTCAACTATGCAGGACGAAGCGGCTCGGCAAGCGACAGCATGGAGGCTGAAGAACAGACACCGGGAGGAGTCGGCATTCAGGTACAAGGTGAGTGGACGCATCACTTCTCACCGAAGTGGAGCCTCACGGCCAATGCAGCCTTTGCGACCAAATACTTCCCGGACATAACGGCTGATGTCGCTTTACGGCATTATCTCAAGAATGATTGGGAAATAGGTGCACATGTGGGTTATAGACGGGTAGCCGCCTACACAAAGCGTTATGAATGGAACGATGAATTCTTTGCAGGTGGCACCGGAGACAATGGCTATCTGTTTACGGGTTGGAATGAGTCAAAAACTAACCTACTCACTGTAGGCGGAGAATTAGCCAAGACCATTGAAGTCGTTCGTCTCAACACGAAGATAGATATGCACTTCTTCAACTCCAACTTCTATTACAATGCTCAGATTGGCGCCAAATACTTCCCGGCTAATGACGGAAAGACAAATATCAACGCCATGGCAAGCATCGGATCGGCACCGGAAACGGCCGTACTGGACTATGCGCTGCCCGGCTCTTTCTCTCACACCAATACTATGGTGGGATTGGGAGGCCAGTATATGGTCAGTCCTAACATTACCATAGGTCTGATGGGTACCTGGAATACTTATTATAACCAGACCAACACCGTGCGAGGGACCAGTCCGCTCAACCCGATAGAATCCATATCGACACGCTATAAAAACTTATATAACATTTATGCACAAGTTTATATTTCATTCTGATACGCTTGGCCCTGTATTGGCAGGAATGATATGTATTTGCTGCCTTTTATCCGGCTGCCGTATGCAGGCACGCACGGAGATGTTCCCATCTAAAGAAGGGTATCTCGTCACCATTGGTGAGGATCCGACCGACAGAGACACCCGGTGGGCGAAATACCTGTACGAACATCTCAAGAAGCGTGCAAACGACGATGAAATAGTAGCTTTTGGCGTTTCCGAAATGGACATGTGGCGCATCATCATACAGATAGACCCAACATTGCAGAGAGGATTCAAAGTAGCCTGCAAAGGCTCTGATATCAGACTGACCGCAAGTGACGACAAACAAATGTTATGGCTGCAATACCAACTGATAAAGAAGATCAGCAAAGAAGACCCGCGTATAGACGGTTCGGATCTTCCTCCCGCCCTTATCAATCTCAACGATACTTGCGGAGCTTTTGCATTTGACTATCAAAGTATTTATTCTCCATACGGCCTGAACGCCGATCATACAGGCGTTATCGGCCTGAACAACTTTGACGACAGCTGGGGAATATGGGGACACAACCTGCGAAAAGTCTTGGGAAAAGATGCAGAGAAAGTATATGCCACCATTCACGGGAAGACAGATGACTCACAACTGTGTTTCTCTTCCGAGGATATGTATCGCCAGATAGAAAGTTACATCGTAGATAACTTCGGTGAAAAGGGGAATTTCCGTTTTGTAATCGCACCGGATGATACTCCGTACGCCTGTACGTGTGCCACCTGCACCGCATTAGGAAATACAGAGAAGAACGCAACTCCCGCCGTTACGGAACTGATCCTCCGCCTGTCGCAGCGTTTTTCCAAACACACGTTCTTTACGACTTCCTACCTGACTACGCAACAAGTCACAAACAAGCAGCTCCCGCCTAACGTCGGGGTAATTGTCAGCACTATCGACTACCCGCTCCGCCGGACAGACGGCAAGGACGAGCAAGACAAGAAATTTGCGGAACAACTCGACAACTGGAAGAAAGTAACGAACAACATCTATATATGGGACTATATCAACAACTTCGACGACTACCTCACTCCTTTCCCCATATTAAAGATAGCCCAGCAAAGACTCCAACTTTTCAAACAACACGGAGCCAGCGGCATATTTTTCAACGGAAGCGGTTACAGCTATTCTTCCTTCGATGAAATGAGGACTTTTGTATTATCAGCCCTTCTTATCAACCCGGAACTTCCGGTTGATGAGTTAATTAAAAGCTATTTCAATCAGGAATACCCGGTATCCAAAAAATGGCTGTACGATTACTACACAGAGCTAGAAAACAACGCCCAATCCGGAAAGCGGCTCGGACTTTACGTCGGTATCAGAGAATCGGAAAAAGGATTCCTCTATCCGGAGAAGTTTATCAAATTCTATGATGAAATGGGAGATTTTGTATCCGAAGCAAAAGGGAAAGAGCGCAAAAAGCTGCACGAGCTCCAGACCGCCTTGTCTTTCACGCGCATGGAATTAGCACGTGACCACAGTTTCGACGCTTACGGATATGCCAAGCGGAATGGAAAGGATATTCAACCGCTTCCCCAAGCTCGTAAATGGGTCACCCAGCTCAAAGAGCATCAAGCATTTGCCGGAATGGAATATTATAATGAGTCAGCTTATGAGATTGACTATTATATAAAGGAATGGGAACAATATATACTTGCTTCCGACATAAAGAAAAGTTTGTTTCTGGGAATGAATCCTTCCACAACCCCTAAACTAAATAAAAATGATTCAAAGAAACTGACCGACGGCACTCACGGTTTACCCGGAGACTATCATTGCGGTTGGGTTATCATTCCGGGAGAAGAATGTACCATCAACCTACCGGTTAAAGGACTCAATGCATCAGGAACATTCTATATCAGTTTTCTGAATCTTCCCCACCACCGTATCTATGCTCCACAGCAAGTTCAACTGTTGAAAGACGGAGTAGCCTATAAAACAATAGACTTGAAACCGGAAGACTCCCCAGAAAAAGGAGAAATGATGAAAGCCACCGTTCCGGCAGACTTGAACGGAACAGAACAATTAAGCATAAAAATCAGTTGTTTAAAGAAGCCGGGAACGCAAATGGGTATCGATGAAATTGCATTCATCCCTTAAATGCTGAAAAAGTGATATAACAAAAATAAATGGCAACAATGAATAAATCTATATTCTATATTTTACTACTGACGGCACTTCCGCTCTGCTTTACAGGGTGCAGGAAGGAAGTACGTCCCACCAGCATGACGATAAAAGATTCCGTCAGACACTATTACCCTATCAAGCAAGGTCAGCAACTCGATATCATGTTTACCATCACCAACACGGGAGACGCTCCGTTAATCATTTCAGAAATGCAACCTTCCTGTGGCTGTATCATTCTGGATAAAAGTTCGCATATCATCATTCCCGAAGACGGTATCAGGCAATTCAAAGCAACCTACAACAGCATCAAGAATGTAGGCGAAGTTGTTCACCGCATCCGGATTTTCGGCAATATGCTCCCAAATGGAAAAGCAGAACTAAAATTTGATGTTAACGTAGTCCCCGACGCAGATTATACACGTGATTATGAAGAACTCTATCAGGATTTCAACACTAAAAACGGCATTGTCAGGGAAATGGTAGACGGAAAAGAATCCGAACTAGGATATTATGTAGGAGAACCCTAATAATAAGTATTAAGTATCAAGTATTAAGTATTAAATGACTGGCTAATACTTGATACTTAATACTTGATATTGATACTTATCTCTACGGATGTATTTCTTTGAATGCGGCATTTTCTTCTTTCACATTCTGAATAGTCTGTTTTAACTCCCCAATCGGCAAGTCATATCCATACCAGCCTGTATAGCAATCCACCACATACCATTTCCCGTCAGCCTGCAATTCGAACTCGACACGCAAATCCACTTCGGACTCTTCATAGCCCGCTTCAAAGATTTTGTGTTTCGGTTCATTCAGCGTAAACTTGGAGACATAGATTCCCCCTTCTTCCTGGGTGATACGTTCTTCCTTCATGGTTTCGCTATCCAGCAACGGCCATTTTTCCTTAGTGAAAGGGAACGTCTTTTCGGTTTCGCCGTCATCTGCCAATAAAGTAATCGGGGTCTTTAATGGGAACTTGACACGAGTATACTGGAAGGCTGCACTGGAAGTAAATTTATCCAGAAATGATTTGAAATCTTCACCGTCTTGCGTAGTCAGTTCACTATCGGCTTTTGCCTTGGAACTATTACCGCAGGAGATAAACGAAACACCGGCGAACAGCAGCATAGCCAGCAAGCAGCATACAAACTTTTTAGCTCTCATAACACTATACAAATTAAGAGTTTAATTGACGGCGCAAAGATAATGACAAGTTTGGCATCTTGGTTATTTTAAGAACTAAATATTTGCGTCTATATAATCAATTTCCCGAATCTATGTATGTTTCAGATATTCATAACCGAAGCGACAGTACAGACACTTTCGCTTATCACAATACTCTTTTTGCAACTGTATCAATGCCTGACTATCCGCCGCACTGACAACCGGAAGCCCGGCATCGCTCCACGAGCGGATAATATGATTACTCTCCGCCTTCAATTCTTCCAGAAAACGTCCGGCACGTTCACACATTCGTTCATCTGTCTTATGCAGACCGTATGTATAAAGAAAAGGAACCACTGTATTAATGATAATCAAATCCTTGGAACGCTCTCCCATCGTCTTCTCCTTTTGTGAAGACGGTCGCCCGAATAAATAATGATTTTCCCAATAGGGAGACGTACGGGCATCCAGCAAGGTTCTCACATCCGCCAGAGTTTCCGCTTCCAACAAACGTGAAAACAACTTATCCCCTTTCTGATAGAGATAAGCTAATTGCGCCAAGCGAATATGCGGAAAGTTTTCCGGACGAAGCCGTAGAAAACGCCATAACGTAGCGTCCATCCCCTGCCCGATTTCAAACTTCCGCTGCAAATAACGGAACTCCTTGCAAAGACGGAGACTATACTCGTCTTCCTGTTCCTTTTTCAGAAACGTTTCTTCCAACAATCCCGCCAAACCATAGAAAAAAGCCTCTATCTGAAACAAATCATTCCGGTGCTTATCCAGCGCACGAAACGGCAGTAATCCCGCCCACGTTTCGAAAGCATCCCCATTCAAGCCAAAACCGAAATTACGGGCAAGGGTGATAAAGAATGCATCTTCCCAATTACGGTTACAAAGCGCGAGACGCTGTGTGATTAATCGGGCTTTCTGCTCCAAACGTTCTGTTTGCAAAGCGGTCAGCCAGGAATGAATGGTAAGTTTGGGAAGAGAGGCAAGGATGGGATGGCAAGCCGGATACTGATCGGCTACACAAAGTTCATGGTAATGCAATCGCACATTTTCCGGGCAAGTCAGTAACAGTTGCGGTATCTGTTCACCGTTGGTACGGGTTATTTCCGTATCTGCTTCACTCACTACATGGAGAATCACAGAGTCGTATGCTTTGTCAGAATGATGTCCGTGGCGAAACCAGTCGGAAGAATGTGTATGTATTTCGATGTTTCCCACCCATAAGGCGCCGTCAATCTTTAGTTTCGCGTTGAAAAAGTCGGGACCGGCGTTGGGGTTTTGCAGACCGGGGTCAATCACTTCTACCGGTAAGCCGTTGGTGGTTTGCAGTACTTTCAGGGGAAATAATTTATGTTTCCACACGTAGTGGAGAAGATGTTCCATGTTAACAAGACGTTAATGTGCGCTGCAAATGTAATAAAAATCTTATCTTTGCGACTCTACATTCATTATCAGCACTTTAACACTATTGGTTATTCATTCTGGTTCTTTTCAGTCCAAGAAATTGTCACAAAGATAAGTTATTCTTCACAATTAACACTATTATTTATTGAGATTTTAACTAGCAACATGACTCTTTACAATTCATATATTACAGTAAAAGCCAGCTATCATCACTGACCACTGGCTTACAAGATAACATTCAAGTAATAAAATACCACAGAGATTGAATTTTAAGTCAAGATAACTGGTTGTCATCTCGATAACTGGCTTTTAATTTTCAATCATTTATTTGCTTAGTACATCTTCATAATACTCGGCAAAGTTCTCGGCATAGTTCTTAGCTTCTGGACTTCCTTTAGGTTTAGGATAATTTGCATGCCAGACATCTTTATTCATTGCTTCAATTATGGAGACCATTTGTTCTATGGTAGGACACTTATCTTTAAAAAATGATTTTAATCCTTTTGCCAATCTACCATTGTTAAATGTCTTTTCACTCATTTTACTGGCTTTAAATGCCTGCAAAAGTTTATCGCCCATTGATTGGGTGTCCTCACTCAATTTCAGGTTCTTTGGAAGTCTGTCAATGCCCACCTTCAAATCTTTTACTACATTAGCTTTCAACTCTGGTTGTCCCATTGTATAAAGTCCATAAACAAACTCTGGCTTCAAGTCGTAATCACCTATTATCCTTTCAATGTAGTCAATCTGTGCATTACCAGTACTTAGCCCAGACCCATTAAAATCTTTGTAGTTCCAAGGTTTGCCATTGTTGATTGATGCTGTAAAGAGTGGCAGACTCATCTCTTCTGGGAGTTTAACAATTTCCACCATAGACGATTCGTCAAAAGTAAACTTGCCCTCTGATTCCAAAATCCCCATAGCAATTAACCGGTGCTGTCCATCGACAGGAGACTTTGCTTTTTTCCTTTCTTCCTCATTTGTAACTTCTTCCGTATCTACCATAAAGTTAGTAATAGATAAGGGCTTGTCATTGCGCTTGGGTATTACAGAAACTTTATATAATTTCTCACCTTTGAGGTCATCACCCTCAACCATCTTGATTTTACCCATTGAAGGTTGAAATTCATACTTGCTAATCATAGAATAGCATTTGACTACATTTTCAGTAACAATATCTCTGTTACTTTCATAGAAATAATATTCAATCATTTTAGTCTTGCAGTTTTTAGACTGGTGCGCTCCAGTTTTAAATTACACTGCAAAGGTGAGGATTTTAGAAAGAAGTAAAAGGGAGAAGAATTAGTCCTATTTCTTCTCCCCCTTAAAACAGAAACCACATTATAATGCGATTAAAGATAGAAGTTGTTTACAGTTCTAATTTCCTTATTTTTGTATTGTTTGATAAGTTTCTTCAAAGTATCATCATCTCCTAAATATCCATCAGTTTTGGATAATTTGGTAAAGTAAATTAGATTAGATATAAGTAATAGTTTACTGAAATTCATCCCACTTCCTTTTGGTGCTCTTTGATTATTAAATTCAGGATTGGTTTCAAAAAAATAAAGTATCATCTTCGCAAATAGATAAATACGTGCTGTATATAATTCTTTTGTTTTATATAGTGATACAATTTCTCTACTCATTATACTATCTTGCTCAATACTTTCAAGACCATCTTCCAACAGACAGGCTATATAGAAAATTGTATTGGGATTGGTTATGACTAAAGGATGCTTTCCACCTTTTAAAGTCAAAGTTAGAGATTTATTAAAAGAAATACCTGATATTTTATTAACACCTTTATCTTCTTTACAAGTACTGGCAACTATATTAATAAATTTTTCTAATTCTTCTTTGGGAGAATCATACAATTTCAGCCCTTCTAAACAGCTTCCATTACTATAATCAAAAACAAATAAGACTAAATACCAGAATTTATTAATGTCAATGCCTATCCCCTGCAATGCTTTTTGTATGCTATCCTCTTTCTTATAATCAGCATAGCTGAATTTATTCTCAATAAACTTTCGATTATATCTATTCTTGAAAATATCAAGAGCTTGTGTCTCTAAAATATATGTGCCTTCATATACTTCTGGACAAAATTCCATAGCAACTTGCTTTACATATTCTAGCAAATCATCTTCTTCTTTTACATATTTGTCTAATGTAAACTTATCAATTGGCTTTATATCTTCCATATCTCTAATCTTAAATTATGCCTTAAAGATAGAAAGAATTAGATAAAAAATAAGGCAGTCAATGAAATTTCACTTACTACCTTATCATTGACTTAGTTTCATCATATTTCACAGGTACAAAAAATAAAATCATAAATATCTGTCATGAATCAGTTACAAGAATTGTTTTACTTGCTACCTCAAATCGAATCCTTTTGAAGATATACGCACATATATTCTGATAATCCAGAATGTATATCTTGTATTAGATTTGCTTGATTTTTATCAGTATCTTTACTGTAGATAAATCAATTACCAACCTATTTATTCCTACACAAATATGCAAGTAACGCCAAAGAAGAATAACACAATTCATTATTTACCACAAGAGATTAGAGAAACTAGATTAACAGAGGTCACATATTTACCTATTACAAGGGAAATGCTAGAAATGCTTTTCTCTAATTCATCCAAGAAGGATAAGCATAAACTAGTCAAGAAGAGAAGAAGGTAAATTGAAACAATAAATCTTTTCAAATATTGCGTAATTGTAATCATATTCTTAAATTTGTCAGGAGAAGAAAAATAAATCAAGATTATGGGATACTATGAACTACTACAGGATGAAAGATGGAGAGAATTCAGTTCTCTAATCATTAAAAGAGATAATTATAAGTGTCAGAAATGTGGCAGAATAGGTTTTAGAAATGATTTATATGTTCCTATTTCATCATTAAACGAAGCTTTAGCGTTCTTTGATAGCATTACCTTTGATGGAAAATCTTTGCAAGAGATTATTAATATACCAGTATCTTTTGACAATTCATTTCATTTTGTGCCATTGACAAATATGAATGATTTGCATATAGCTAAATTTACCAAGAAGAAGTTATTGCCTGCCATAATGGAAATACGTATATATAACGAAAGCCCAATACAGCAAGAGGTTCCGTTTAATTTCAAGTGTTTTCGTATAAATGAGGTGTTAAATAATACTCAATCATACAATCCTGTCACTATTAGCGTAGCTCACTTTCCTATAAGTGGTAAAACACACAATGGATATATCTATTTTACTAATAAAGATGCGTGGCATCCTTATCCTTGTATTGATAAACTCAAAATTATAACAAACGAATACTATATATCAATTAGTACAGCACACTCAAAAGAGAAATCACTTTTTTCTATACTGAATGTTCATCACAAGTATTACAAATTTGCTAATCCAATTCCATGGGATTATGCACCTAACGCTCTTATTACACTTTGCGAAGAATGTCATTACCATATTCATGAGGAAGAAACTATTCCCATCTTAAATGAAGATAACAAGGATATAAGTCACTCATTACAATGGTGTGACAGATGTAATGGTACAGGTTTCCTACCTCAATATCAACATATTGAAAATGGAATCTGCTTCAAATGTCGTGGAACGAAAAGGATATTCTATTAACAGGTTTATTTAGTTTAATATTTACCATATAAAATAATAAGCTCATGAATACGTTTTGGAAAATTACATTGGGATTTATGATTGGAGTTGTATGTACACTTGCAACTTTAATCGTTTTTGGAGCAGGGTATAGTGATAATGCTGGGCACAAACCAACAGAGCACAAAAACAGAGTGCTCCAGTTTCAAAGTGATGAAGAAGCCCCAGAGCATAATGTTCACTCATTTGAGCTTTCCACAAAAAATGGAATCATAAAATTGCATACATACATGTCCAAAGATTCTGTTCAGATTCTTATGGGACGTCCTCAATCTACAGATATACAGAATATTGGTGGAATGGGTGTTTATGAAACATGGAAGTATAAAGGACGAAATCAGTATGTTGACGAATTTACTTTGAGATTTAAAGATGGAGAGTTAGAATCTGTACATCAATATAGAGAATAATCGCAGGAGTCAGATTGAGACAATGCTAGTCTTTCCTACGATATGCAAAATATTTATACATTATGTTTTTTTCTTGTTACAAGGATTATAGGATTCAGATAATTAATATAGTGATATTTGCTGAATGGCACATTTAAAAACTAAAAAGAATAATTTATGGTTAAAGCAATAATCGACTCATCATATAAATTTGAATTTGAACGTTCACCGCTATTCTTTATGCGGGTGGAATCAAGAGAAGTTCAAAATAGTTCTGATAGGCGTGATGTTTCTCTCGAATATTACTGGGATTCAGCTGTATCACAAGTAGATTGTACCATTGAGAGTAAAGAGATGGCTATTGACGGAACGTTAAAACTCATGATTGCCAACTACCCATTTATTATTTCAAAAATTCAATCAGAAAAAAAAGAACCGTCAAAAGCTAATGTGAAATTGTCTTATCAAGTTCACCCATTTTCTCCAGCGTCATACTATGATATGTTGTTTCTCACAAACCGCATGCTTACTCGCAAGCAAAATTACAAAGATAATTTTTACTTCCAAGAGTTATTATGGGTATTAGACAACTATGAATTCAATGAGAATACTATTACGCAAGTGCTTTCTCAGTACAATGAATTTTATGTAAATGAAACTATTAACGTTTTTCATGATATAGGACATTGTCTATCCTATGAAAAACAAGAGAGGATTGCAAACTATTTAAAAAAACGGAATGTTGATTACAAGATATATTTTCCACGTACATTGTCAGAGGCTTTAAGCAATACAAACAAAAGAATACAAGGAGTAGGAAACAAGAGGAATATCTTTAGAATTCTATCACTTCTTTTGGGTTATAGTTCTTTAGCTTCGACAGATAAAATTGGGGATGAATCGGAAGAAAAGCAATATGTGCATTACGAAGAGAGTGTATTGAAATCATCATCAAATGACATTATACGCCTTTATCGTTGGTTGAAAGATGGCGATTATAATTACGGTGATTTAGCTCCAATAATCAGACTTTTTTCTTTGCTAGAACCGCAAATACAGTTGGATGTAGTTAAAAGGTATTTTCATGCCATAAGGCTGACCCAAACTGTATACTCAGACGAAATTCTTACAGCCTTTCTAAATAATCGATACAAGAAATTTGAACGATTATGCAATGTCCTAACGGCTAATTTGTCACCATTAGATATGACCGTTCCTTTATTATGTGATAATATTCAATGTTTCATTAAAAGTAATGGAACCTCATTCCAAAGTTTTAATGGAGTGCTTGATTGTACATTTATGAATGTCAATCCGCTTTATAGTGAGATAAATTTTAATCTTAATAAGATTCTACCCACATGTAATGGTGGGGCTGTCTATGATAGCAACTTTATTGGGTTTATAAATTATAGATTGATAATTGAATTAGCAAAAGAAAATTTTAAAGAAGATTATCTCAAACAGAATGTTATTAATCTTCTCAATGCAATTGGTAAAAGAGAATACAAATATATATATACTTGTCATACAGAAGGTGAAAAAGAAGAAAGTTTAATGCATCCAATGTGTAAGTCATGTTATATCGCTCAAAAGAAAAAAATAGATTTAAATATTTGGCAAATATATGATGAACAATACAAGGAACTCTTTACACATATTTTTAATATTCCTCATCCCTCTAATAAGTATGATTCACTAAATATTAACTTTGATAATATAGATTTAATCTTATTTAGAGAAAGATTAGCAAGCTTTTTTGATAAAAAATCAGAATCCCATGATGACAAATGGTTGATTAAGCCCGATTTTTATAAAAATTACATTACTTTATTACAGATTTTTTGCAATATTTCTACAGTCAGAATCTCTATTCGAAACAATATAGTTATTGGTTGCAGGGTCTTGGATGTTGATTATGTACCATCAAAGGGTATTGACCCTAACAAAGCAGAAAAAGAACGCAGGAACAAGGAGGTAGAAATAACCATACAAAGGGTGAAAAATGCCTTAGAATATATTACTGGATACGAGATTAAAAACAATGTATTAGAACTACCTTATGACCCAATCAAACTTGATGAAATTTGTAAAATATTCTACCATCGCATAGATGAAACAGAAGACAATCTCAATAAATTACATTTTTTATCACATAGGCGTATAAGTAAGTATTTTATATATTGTGCCCCAGAATACGAAAACAATATTAACGACGCTACCAATCTTCCATATTTTTGGTGTCAGCAAAAAGAATGTTTCAGAAATGTATTATCTAATCAGGTTTTGGCTAACACTAAATCATGGAATGAATATACATTATTTCATATACTGGAAATCTGTGGTTTTCCTTTACTAAAAGAAACCACAGCTGGATTTGAAGCTAACGCTGTTATACGCAATATTATTGCGATAATTAATAAGATTAAGATTTTCTTTGAGAAATTGAAATGTGAAGTGTGCGGTCATTTAATCTGGTCAAAACATAGTGGTCCTTTTAATAACTATAATCGCTTTGTTTGCATAAACAATCTTTGTCCTGAGCACAACAAAGAAGTGTATTTAAGTTACTGCAATAAATGCAAAAAGGGATTGATAGATTCTAGAGATTCAGCTCAATGTCCAAATGGATGGAGGATTTGTCCATTATGCTATGGATGTTGTAACGATGAAACAATTGAGTCTGTAGTACAAAGATATATAGTTTCGCACAAACCAATTCCGCCGCTCATTGAGAAACAAAGAGGTAATGGACATAATAATAAAAATATATACTTTTGCCCCAAATGTGGTGGCAAAATAATTAGTATCCTAAACGAGAAACAAAATAATGTAATTTATCAATGTGAGAACTGTGGACATCAGAAACGTCAACAATAAAATGTCGGTATTGAATAGTTAGGCGGTCAGGAAAGTCTGTATCCGTGGATAAAAGTGATACAAATATATATAAAAGTTGCCCACACCTAGACTATGATATTCTGCTAAACAGCAGGTATATAGCCAAGTATGGGCGTTGTGCATATCCTCGTAGTGTAAAATTTTGGCGAAATTCAGAGACAAGGATAATGCAAAACGCCTTTCGTTAAATAAATATGTTATTCCATTACTGGAACGGCACAAATATACGAAAAGCGTTTGTATTATAACTAAACCTGTGTGTTAAAAACTAAGACAATCATAGGTATTTAATAATTCTTCCTGTCTTAATCCCAAGTATCTCTTAGTAATTGATACACTGGAATGATTGAATAGCTCCATGAGCTTGACAAGTGCAAGCTCCGAATTATCGTTATTCATGTTGTAGACTTGTCTGCCAAAGGTCTTCCTAAGAGAATGACACGAAAAATTGCCTATTTGTAGCCTGTATTTTTTCTTAATCTCCTTTAACATGACATTGATTCTCTGAACTGTGTACACTGTCCCCTTCTGACTTATCAATACAGGAGCATTTATGCCAACTGGATTTATATGCTCATAACAATCTCTGATATGTTGTTGTAGCTGCATGTTAATCCTAATTGTTCTTTGCTTCCCTGTTTTAATCTCTGTAATGGTAAACTCTTCTGCATCTAATATCTGATTCCACCTTAAAGCAAGAATATCAGAAATTCTTAGACCTGTGAAGCAACCTAAAGCAATAAGAAGTGACATTTTATAATTACTATCCCTTACCAATTTTCTTATTAAGTTCATCGCTTCGCTCCATTGCAGATAATCTGCTGTTGTACTTGAATATTTAAGTGACATAATGTTCTGTTTTATAGTGAAACTAATATAAGTGAATATTAATTTTAAACTGGAATATCTAACTTGCTGATTATTAGCCAAACATTCACTAATCAACAAAGTGAACATTTTTATAAAGCAAGGACACTAAGTAAATAATGTCCTTACTTCATTCAACCTATATAAAAGGTAGGTGAGCTTCATCCAACACGCCACTGTCAACTATCCGTTGACAAAGTTCGTGTGATGCCTGATTCCTAAGGTCTGTGCCATAGTCCTTACTACCAACCATGCGAATTATCTCCACAATGGTCTTTATTAATTCCTGCTGTAGTGTACGGTGAAAACACCTTGTACTCTCTGCAAACCTTTGGGGATTCCAACCATAATCATTCAAGGCTCTTTCAAGTTCTTGCGCTGCCTTGTATTCGCGACTGCCTTCTATTACCATATTCTTTAATATTTAAGAGGTTTATAAATAAAAAGAGCACCTGTATGGATGCCCTTTGTTTCTCTGTATTTTAATGTACTACTTCATTGTAATAATCTGGTATATAGTCCAAATAATCATCAAGAAGAATACAACAGGTGAAATTGCACACGCAATAAAGAAAATTATAATCCAGAATGTAACGATTAATAATGCTAGTAACATAATCTTTGATTATTAATAAGTGACAGAATAAAGAAAGGACACCTATACTTTATTATATAGATGCCCTTCTTCTGTATTTGACAATCCTGTGTATTCTCAAATACCACTAACTAAGAAACCATTGATATTTGTCATCTATTCCACGTAAAACGTTGTTAATTCCAACACTGATTTCCGTTGCATTAACTGCCCGTTGCAAATAAGTGTCCACGTAACTATTTTTGTTGGATTGGGTGAGCAAATTGTGAAAATCGAAAAGAGAAATGGCATTATCTTTCATTCCAAACGCTTCGTTGTGATAGAAGTCACGGCAAACACTGTTTATCTGGCTGTCAGTTATCAATAGTTTAGGTATTGATTTCTGATAACCAATTGGCAATGCTTGATAGCAACGACAACGACCAATGATTTGTGCAAACTGTGATTCACTAAGTGAAGTGTTGGATAAAGTTTGCATCAAATGGATTTCTTTGGCAGGATTGAAATTGTTAAACAAGTCAAGCACATTTCTATAGAGTTCACCAATATTTGAAACTTCCATAGAGAACTTAACTCCTTCTCCTGTGAGTACCTGATTACTGCAAATGCGAACACGCCACCCAATAAAGACTGAAAATTTCTCCAAACCTTTTGTTGAGCGATAGAGGTTCAAGTCTGAATAGTTCCTTACTCCACCCACGCACAATTCAAGTTTTTGCCCATTTACTGTCTCATAAATAGTTGGAATTGTAAATGCAAAAGCAAGTCTTTGATAGAATTGTGTTTTCTCACATTCTAACAGTTCAGAGGCTTTCTTTCCCAAACTTTGGGGAGTTCTGCCACGTACAATATGGCTGCAACGAATATCAGGCGCATTTACTGTCTCCCCTGCATAAAAAGAACTGGCTGCATCATGCACACATGATATAAAATCTTGATGTGCGATTGTCAACTCTTGGTTTGCCCATGTAGGTACAACGCATTGAGTTGTCAATTCTTCCAATGTAACGGGATTTGTGTTAGCATCTAAGAAAGATACGCTTGATTTAACAACAGGCTCTTCTACTACTATAGTTGCATCTTCTGCAAATTCACCAAAGTTTCTACTAGTTCTTTGTACTGGCATAATCTGTAATGTTGATTCCATAATCTGTAATTTATTTAGTTAATATTAGAAATTCCTCTGTCTGAAAGCTAAGCAAGCCACAATCAGTATTAATAATCCAATAAAGAACTGTGGCATTAAGACTACTGGCACAATTAGAATTATCCCAAACGTAAATAATACTTTTAAACTCTCCATACGCATAATAATAGATTAGTAAATAGTGTATTTAAGGACAAAATGAGGGCTTAACATGAAGTACTATTCATTCCACTTCTTTTTGTGCATCTTTATATGTAGACATATACAAATCGTTGATAAGTCCGCACATTTCAGAAGTTCAAAAGGTTTGTGGGCTGAATAGCAATTCATGTTATCCTTTCATTTTTCCTAATGATTGGTGAGGGGTATTAGGGGTAATAGAAGGGGCTTATGCACGATATACATCTGATACGCTCACTGACAAATCAAATATTTCACTCTATCAAAGCATAAAGTCCAAATAAAAAACACTTCCTCAATAAAAGGGGTGGGGGTATAAATTTCAAGTACCTATATTTTTGAGTTGGGGATATACATAAAAAGCCCCAAACCTAATTAACGGTCTGGAGCTTTATTCTTGTCCTGTTCTGTCATATTGGTAGATTCTTATTCAAAGGTAAATACCATCTTGCCAAGTTCATAGCCACTAACAGTTTTTCCATCTATCTTCCTGCTTGCCTTCTCCACATTATAAAGAGTACAATTCTCTATCAGGGTAGCTTTGGGGGATAATTTGATTCCCAATCTGCCAAACTCATCCTTCAACTTGCCTTTCAAGTCCTGATTGCTGATAAAGCCAGGCTGATATATAGCCAAGAGGGCTTTATTTACCTGTTTCTTGTCCTCTACAGCTTTTAGCATCTTCTCCCTGTTCCATCTAAGAGTATTCATTTCAGATTCCTTCAAATACCTCTTAATTAGTGGAAATTCTGGATATTCCTGTTCATAAGATTCAGAAGGGGAATCCAGATAATCTTTTAGTAGTTGCTCATAACTGACAGTCATTGCCTTTGCCAGTTTTATATTGAAATCCTCCCATTCATTCTGGTTGGTAAGCTCAAATTTCTCTGATTGCATAAAACTGTCCCTGATACTGATACCATCTCTGTATATCTTCCTTAGTTCCTGCTTATAAATGAAGGATTGTTTTTTCAGATTGTTATATACCATCTTGCCATTAATGATGGAGACTAGTTCAGTGTCTAGGTTCATCCTCTTAATATAGGTCTGTCTCTCTTCCTTATCCAGTTTATTCCATCCGCTTAACAACTTGTCAGCTTCATTCTCTTTATCCTGCATCACCATCTCAAACTCTTCATCGCTCATAACATTCTTATTGGTGGAAAACAGATGGACTATCACATTCCTAAAGATATTCTGGTATTCATCATTGATTCTGATTCTGCCTGCTATCTGTTCCATAGTAGTACTTATATCCACCAAAGTCTGTGTTCTGTATGCGTCACTGGCTACTATTATCAGCCCGTTATTGGTAAAAAGGTTGCATCCCTGAAAGCATTTCTTTGTAAAGAAATTAATCTTCTTATTGGGACTACTGACTGATTCAATCTGGTATTCACCCAACAGTTTGTTATTTCTAATCCTGTCAGCACAACATATCTTCACATCATTTGGATTCAGTTTCAATGTGTCTGCTATCTGCTTGATACTGGTTACTGAATTGATGAAAATATATAGTTCTTCCACTTTATTGACATTGCCGTTTATGTCTGGGAGTGATATGCCTTCATCCAAAAATATCTGTATGAATCTAGCCAGTCCTTTGGTTAATTGTGTGACCTTGTATCTGACAGGAGTTATTTTCGTCACTCCATTCCATTGGACTTTGTAATGTGGAAGCCGTTTCAGGAAATCTATCTCAAAGTCAAGGTCAATTGGAGTGGCAGACAGAAAAGAATAATACTTGAACTTCTGTATTTCTTCCATCAAGCCGTTAATTGCATCATATCTGAAATCCATGTCTTCCAAGATTAAATGGTATTCATCTACCAATACCTTCCACCCTTCTGTACCGCTCAACCATCCAATTAATTTGGGCAGACTGTCATAGGTCACGGCTATCTTATATGTGGTATTGTTTTTGATATATTTCCTGAACTGGTATTCTCTTACACCACCATAACATTTGAATACCTCATACCTGTTATTCTTATCTGCTGCTATGCTATTCACCAAGTCCTTGAACGGACATACGATAATATAGTTGCTACTGCAATTTGCAGCCACATAAGTGCCACCTACATCTGTCTTTGTCTTGTTTACGATTCCAAAAGGAATACCATCTTTAAATCTTTCTAATTCGCCCAAATATCTGGCATTGCCACCATTTATGATTTCTTGTTTCATTGTGTTTAGATTAACTTTGATTTATAAAATTGCAATCTGTGTATTTGAAATATCTGACTTTAGATTAAGTTTAAGTAAGGTTATTTTTTTCTTCTTATATAAGGACGATTTGAAGAAAAACTCGTCCATAAGAATTATGCCATAAGCGTATCATTATGTCTGTAAATTTAGTGTTTGACTGGCACATTCATTGATTTAGGAGATGACAGCGTTGGAGTGAATGTATATCAGGGAGAGTTGGAGTATAACAGGTAAATCCATAACCTGATTTGTACCTGTATCAGTAAATGGCAGAAATGAGCCCCCCCTATTTGAACGTTGGAATATTACAGCTTCAAATGCCAATAAGTTTTTGATTCCCATTACAGGTTCACATGGCAGTAGGTAATTGGATTTGGTTGCATATCCATTTGGGGATATATGCCAGTCTGATATGTATGAACACGAAAAGGGAGAACCGTTTGCACAGTCCTCCCTTCATTAGAAGTTATTCATATATCATCTTGCGTTTTATTGTTTCATATCCATGCTCATATTCAATCTTCCAATAAAGTTGGGCTTGTGCACTATTGTAGGGAAGTTAAACCTCCTCATCCATGTAGTCCTCTTCCCATTCTATACATTGCTCCATAATAAGTCGCTCTGCATATTTCGACATTTCACACTCCTCTTTATTATAATTCCAAATCAATAGACTGCCATACGCCTTCTGAATCTCTGGTAGAAGCTTAAGAAACTCCATTTGGCGCTTCATATCACAATTTACCTTATCTAAGTAATCGATATAGGTAGGCAAGTCAGTTTCATCACTATCAAAATCTACTCCATATGAATAATGCGTAATACCTGCCACATTTATAGGGTTTAAACTATGTCTGATTTTAGCAAAAGGAAGGGTCAGTAAATTTTCAAACCATTCTTTCGATATATCGTCCTTTTCTTCCCAAACTATAAAGAGATGGATAAAATCATTAACTGTCTCTATCATCTTATTCAATTTATTTATCTCGTCATTGTACTTCTTTACATTAAAACTCTTCATTGATTTTCTTGTTACCATAATTGTTAGTCGTATTAAATTTATTATTGCTCATCTTTATGTAAACGGTGTAAACCTTGTTATCTCTCTGCTTGCGTCTCTTGGAATATCCATTGAGCTTAGCCCATATTCCAATCACGGTTTTGTTATCCTTTACTTGGTGAGCTAATGCAAGCCTACGTAGTTCTTCAAAGCTAAATTCTTGTTTGGTGTTCATAATTGGAAATTCATAAAATTGTTGATTCAATCATGCTCAAAGCATAAAACGATATGCACTATGCCATTCACGTTATTGGCGACAAGTCTTGGGTTGTAGATTGTCGTATTGGCAATGGATAGTATGAGATGCGGAAACAGCAAGTGCGATGCAAGTGCGTCCAGTTGCTCTGATACATATTTATCTGTCATGTAGTCTGGTAGTATAAAACTGTAGAGGTAAACCTTTACGTCCTTGTACCGTTGCATTTTGAGTTTGATAATCTCTCTCTTGTTTAAAATTGCTACTGGAATATTTCTTAGGAAGTAGCTTGAACTTACAAATAGCATGTTCATTGCCATAAATTCATAAAATTAAATACATAAAGAATGAATCTGTGTGCGGTGAGTGGCGTAAATTCAAATAGTAGATTTCAGATATACTTCAAGTGGGGTAATTCAGTAGTTTCAGTGATACCACCCTTATCTCATGTTGGTAGTGCAAAGATACTGCACTTCGGTGAGGTGTCCAAACGCTTCGTAAACATTCTTTAAACTTAGTGTTGAGAGCTTTATGAAGTGAAGATATGCCCTCTTCCGCTAGCTTGGTGGCAGGTTTGTAACTCGAAAATCATTCCTGTTCCTGTTTATGATGCGGTAGGTAGACTGTATACGTCTTACCTTGAACCATTTTGCGCATTTTGATGTATCGGTCAGTAGCCCAAAGCCCAATGTGAAGCCTTGTGTCCTTGATACCGTGCTCTAGTGCCATTTTACGAATGTCAGCGTAGGTCAGTTCTTTCATTTGGAGTAGATTTAGGTTTGTAGTAGTGAATCTGGGTGACGAGAAACTCGGTCATTTCTGACCTTCAATCACGTTGCAAAGGTATAAAGTTCCGACCGCATCACCAAACGACAAGTCGAAATTGTGGAATATTTGAGTTGAGGATGCGATGAAGCAAAAATTCTCCCCATAACCATAGCTGTTCGGGGAGAATATTGCCAAACTAAGAAAAATTCTACAGAATTTCAGAATCAGTTTCGGGTTCTGTATCTTGAAATTCCAACTCTTTATCAGCATAATCCATTGCCCATAATTCATTTATCCTATCCTCTTCAGTAACTTCTTTAATGCTATCTGAAAGTTTTAGTTCTACAACTTTCTGCTGAAACAACTGATATAAAACAATGTCTAGGTTATGCCTTGCAATTTTATAAATAATGGGTTCTAATACATTCACACGTTCATAAAGCTGTGTTTTATCAATACCTTCTAAGAAAACTTTCACCTTATCTATTCGTTTAATATCTTTAATAGCATTAATAACATCTACTGTTTCTTTTAATTTATAAATATTGATACCATTTTTTTGATACTCTTGCAATTTCAATAAAGTAGCTTCCTTAAATAAATAATCTAAAACCTTTACCTTTTGCTTACATGGAATTATAGTTTGAGAAATACTTTTCTGTTCTAAAACACCTTCATAATCAGTTTCGCTTACTAACTTCAACAACTTATCTGGATATAATCTTTTATTTCTTTCATACAGCTCATAGTCAATATCCTTTAGTTTACAATATTTTTCAACCATTTGCATATCTTTATGCCCTGAATAACGCTGTATCTTTGTACTATCCCACCCTCTCAATTTAAGCAAACTAATAAAAGTTCTTCTTCCAGTATGAGTTGTAATACATTCACTTCTTTCCTTGATTAATTGTATTGCGTCACTATCAGAACCTCTGTGTTCCTGTATTATTTCAGTACCTGTTATCCCTGCTTCTTTCGCTATTCGTTTTATATGCCTATTAATTAGATAATCCTTACATTCTGGTAATTGATAATTATATTTATCTACCAATATTTTTTTAGCAAGTTCAAATACCAAACTGAAACTTACTTTCTTCCCAGTCTTTCTCTGAACTAATGTTATATAATCTATTCCACTCACGTTATTTACGACATCATCCAATTTCTCCGTATCGCTAATGCGCTGCCCTGTTACACAATTCAAAATAAACAAATCTTTCACCATTTCATCTCGTTCATTTAAAGGCTTATAATTATAAAGCAAAAGCACTTCTTCATCTCTTAGATATATCTCATTTTCATCATCTTCTTTATCAACTAACGGTTTCACAACAATATCAACATATTTATGATTTTCCAATAAACCTGCCTCAACAGCTCTTTTTAATATTGTTATTAGAATTATAATTAGAGAATTAATATAGTCTCTTTTCAAATGAGTTTCTTTCCCCTTCTTTATAAAGACATAATCATTAGCTAAATAGTCTCTAAAACTTGACAGTAGCTTACTGTTAATCTCCTCAAATGTTTTAATCTCTATACCTTTTACTTCAAGAAATCTCGAGAACTTTTTAAGATAACTCAAATATTGATTCTTCGTACTATTCCTTCCTGTATTAGTTAAGTTTGCATCTTCTTTTATATTTTCTTCCAACCATGATATTGGATTAAGAACTAATCCCTGACTTTCCATAATATTATTCTTATAAACATATTTCTTTAACAATTCGACACCTCTATCTAATTCACTTGGGTGGTCACAAAGATACTGTTTATATTCTGCAAAATTCATTTTCAGTTCTTCCAATTTATCATTTACTATAGTATTATTCAAATTATCCAACTCGGATAAACGCACACTTATATATGCTTCTTGTTTTCTTACATTCCAATGGTCTGGATATACCTTCACACCTGTAGATAGTTTTAGTTGTCTCTTACCAACTCTTACGACAAAATAAATATTTGTTGGCTTATCCCCTTTTGGTCGCCTTAAATTAAAATTAGCCCTCATGTCATTAATAAAAACCTGTTGTTGCATAAACCTGTTCTTTAAATTGGTTCTTTCTTTTCGTTCTTTAAATCGGTTCTTCTACGGGCTGAAGCAAACCAATACAATTAGGCAGTAATAAGTAAGTTACTGATATTAAAAGGTTGCAAAACTCCTTGTCATCTTAGTCAATTATCTTATCTTTGCGACTATTATTTTGAATATAAGTCAGAAAACAATGAAAATAGCACTGATCGGTTACGGAAAGATGGGCAAAGAGATAGAAAAGGTTGCCCGTAGTCGCGGACATGAAATCGTCTGCATCATTGACATCAATAATCAGGATGACTTCGAATCGGAAGCATTCAAATCGGCCGATGTGGCCATTGAGTTTACCAATCCGATGGTAGCTTACAGCAATTATATGAAAGCGTTCAAAGCCGGTGTGAAACTGGTATCGGGCAGTACCGGATGGATGACCGAGCACGGCGAAGAAATCAAGAAGCTCTGCACGGAAGAGGGCAAAACACTCTTCTGGTCGTCCAACTTCAGCCTGGGAGTCAGCATCTTCTCCGCTCTCAACAAGTATCTGGCTAAAATCATGAATCAGTTCCCTGCTTATGATGTCACCATGAGCGAGACACATCATATCCACAAGCTGGATGCCCCCAGCGGAACAGCCATTACACTGGCGGAAGGTATTCTGGAAAAGATAGACCGTAAAGACAAATGGGTGAAAGGAACTTTCCTTGCGCCGGACGGAACCATTAGCGGAACCAACGATTGTGCTCCTAACGAACTTCCTATCAGTTCCATCCGTGAGGGTGAAGTTTTCGGACTTCATACCATCCGTTATGAGTCCGATGTAGACACCATTTCTATCACCCACGATGCCAAGAGCCGCGGCGGGTTTGTATTGGGAGCCGTATTGGCAGCCGAATATACTGCCACACACGAAGGTTTTTTGGGTATGAGTGATTTATTCCCGTTCTTGAATGACTAAAATATCAGAAGCTAGTTCTAAACAAATATAACATTATGAGACAAGCCACACGCGCACAATGGATCAAATGTGCCACTGCTATTCTACTTTACCTCATCTTCCTTATCTGGGTACGGAGTTGGTGGGGATTGATTGTTGTTCCTTTCATTTTCGATATTTATATCACAAAGAAAATTCCCTGGTCTTTTTGGAAGAAGTCGAAGAATCCGGCTGTCCGCAGTATCATGAGCTGGGTAGACGCCATCGTGTTTGCGTTGGTTGCTGTCTACTTCGTCAATATCTACATCTTCCAGAATTATCAGATTCCTTCTTCTTCATTGGAAAAATCATTGCTGGTGGGCGACTTCCTGTATGTGAGCAAGATGAGTTACGGTCCCCGCGTACCGAACACTCCCCTTTCCATGCCGTTGGCGCAGCATACACTGCCTGTCTTCAATACTAAATCATATATCAAGTGGCCACAATGGAAGTACAAACGGGTACCAGGCTTCGGCAAAGTGAAACTGAATGACATTGTTGTCTTCAACTTCCCCGCAGGAGATACGGTAGCAGTGAACTACCAACAGACAACGGACTTCTATACGCTGGCTTACGGCGAAGGACAACGTATCTATTCCAAACAGATTGAAATGGATAGTCTGACACGCGCTCAGCAACGTGCCATCTATGATTTGTACTATGCTGCCGGACGTAAACAGATAATGAACAACCCGCGTACTTACGGAGAAGTCCTCTGGCGTCCGGTAGACCGTCGCGAGAATTATGTGAAGCGTTGTGTCGGCCTGCCCGGTGACACCCTTCAGATTGTAGACGGACAGGTGATGATTGACGGTAAAGCGATTGAGAACCCCGAAAACCTGCAATTCAACTATTTCGTACAAACCACTGGTCCGTACATTCCCGAAGATATGCTTCGTGAACTGGGTATCAGCAAGGACGACACCATGCTGATAGAAGACTCCGGCTGGGAAAGCGGACTGCTGGAAATGGGACTGGACAGCCGGAATGCACAGGGCAAACTGAATCCGGTATATCATTTCCCGCTAACCAAGAAGATGTATGAAACGCTTTTGGGCAACAAAAAGCTAATCAGCAAAATAGTAATGGAACCCGAAGATTATGCCGGACAGATGTATCCGCTCAATCTTTATACCAAATGGAACCGCAACAATTACGGTCCGATCTGGATTCCTGCCAAAGGAGCTACCATTACCCTCACAGAAGACAACCTGCCTATCTATGAGCGTTGCATCGTAGCCTACGAAGGCAATAAGCTGGAAGTGAAACCGGACGGTATCTACATCAATGGTGAAAAGACCAACGAGTATACCTTCAAAATGGATTATTACTGGATGATGGGTGACAACCGTCACAACTCCGCCGACTCCCGTTATTGGGGTTTTGTACCCGAAGATCACGTAGTGGGCAAACCGATTGTTGTATGGCTATCGCTTGACAAAGACCGTGGATGGTTCGACGGCAAGATTCGCTGGAACCGCCTCTTCAAGTGGGTAGACTGATAAGTGTACGGATAGAATAGAGTGATAAGGTGATAAAAGTTGATGAACATTCGTAAATTCAAATGGATACTAGCATTTGCCGGAGCAGTAGTCGTAGTGCTTCTGCTCCGGGGATTTGCTTTCACGTCCTGCCTTATCCCTTCCACCGGCATGGAGAATTCCATTTTTCAGGGTGAACGTATCCTCGTCAACAAATGGAGTTACGGGCTGCGGGTTCCTTTCATGTCGCTTTTCTCTTATCATCGCTGGTGTGAGAGTCCTGTACGTCGGCAAGAAATCGTAGTGTTCAATAATCCTGCCGGAATCCGGCAACCTGTCATCGACCGCCGGGAAATCTATATCAGCCGTTGTCTCGGAGTTCCGGGAGATACGTTGTTGGTCGATTCTCTTTTCTCCGTTATTTCTCCGGAGGCACAGTTTAATCCGGATAAGAAAAGACTTTATTCGTACCCCGCTTCAAAAGAAAATCTGATTACGTCACTCATGCATACTCTTTCCATCACCAACGACGGATTGATGGGAAGTAATGACAGCACCCATGTGCGCAGTTTCAGCCGTTACGAATATTATCTGTTGGAACAGGCCATGAATGGGAAAGAGAGCTTCGTTCAACCTTTGTCAAACAAAGAAGATGCCGAACCAAATCCGCTGATTGTCCCCGGAAAAGGGAAATTTATCCGGGTCTATCTCTGGAACATGACCTTGCTGCGGAATACCCTCGTGATGCACGAAGGCAAACAGGCAGAAATAAAGAACGACACTCTATACGTGGACGGAAAACCCACACAACACTGTTATTTCACCAAAGATTACTATTGGATGGGGTCTAACAATACCGTCAACTTCTCCGATTCACGGCTCTTCGGATTTGTCCCGCAAGACCATATCATCGGAAAAGCCTCCATTATTTGGTTCTCCAAAGAAAAAGAAACAGGGTTGTTTGACGGATATCGATGGAGGCGTTTCTTCAGAACAGTGAAATGATCTTCCGGATCATAAAAGAAACACCCCCTTCATAATATCTCATAATATCCTTAATAACAGAGCCTCCTAAACGAATTAAAATGAAAGAAATGAACATCGCTTATTTATCTTCAGCCTATCTCGCTCCCGTTGAATATTATACCAAACTACTGGCTTATGACAAGGTATTTGTAGAACAATACGACCACTATATAAAACAAACCTACCGCAACCGGTGCACCATTGCCGGCCCATCGGGTGAGTTAGCCCTTTCTATCCCAACCGTAAAACCCGACACATTGAAGTGTCCGATGAAAGATATCCGCATCTCCGACCACGGCAACTGGAGACATCTACATTGGAACGCCATCGAATCGGCCTACAACAATACTCCTTTCTTTGAGTACTACAAGGACGACTTCCGCCCCTTCTATGAAAAGAAATACGAGTTTTTAATCGATTTCAACGAAGAACTCTGCCGGATGGTCTGTGAGTTGATTGATATTCACCCCACCATTGAGCGCACTTCCGAATATAAGATGGAGTTTGCTCCCGGAGAATCCGATTTTCGGGAAGTAATTCATCCGAAAAAGGATTTCAGGGAAGTAGATACAGAATTTGTCCCACAACCTTACTATCAGGTTTTTGAGTCCAAACTGGGTTTCCTGCCTAATTTGAGTATCATAGACCTGTTGTTCAATATGGGACCGGAAAGTCTGTTGGTACTGGGCAAACAATGACCTCACTTTTCTATCGGAATGTAAAGTTACATAAGTCTTTATAATTACCGAATATCTCACAGTAATGCCATTACTGCATTTCTTGTCATTTGTTATCCTTTCTTTATTAAAGACTTTCCTTTTTCAGTCAGGCGATACTTCTGCTTTGGACTTCTCAGTTGCTCCGGGAAAATAGGTTCTAGCACTCCTATTTCAATAGCGGGTCTTAAGTATTCTTTTGAAAAGTAACTACGATTTTTCAAGCCTAAAAGTTCCATCATTTCCTTAACGGAATATGTGCTATACTCAATAACATTTAATAGAGTCTGAACTTGTATGGTACTTATGTGGTACTTATGTGGTACTTGTACGGTACTTATGCGGTTATCCTCCCCATATCGGAAAATAAGTTTCACAAAACCATTAGATAACTCAAATTCCGGTTCTGGCAAGTTTGCTTTTTGACATTCTTTCGTCATTAAACTTATACCACGCCCCCAACTCTCTAATAATTTACGTCTGTAAAGCACATTGGCAATTAAAGGATTCTGTGGTTCTGAACAATGTTCGGATTTCATCTTTTCCATATCCCAATCACGAGGGAATGTACCCGGATTTTCGATTTCCACACGATCATCATAGATAGCTATTCCTACAGAGCCGCCAGGAGTTCGAAGTTGTCTATGACAAAGCGAATTGACAACCCCTTCCCGTATAGCTTTATAAGGAATCGTCAAATGCTCTTCTCGTTCCAACCCTTCGGTTGTACCCGACAGAGAAAGATGCTTAAATATAAAGGCCATTGCTGCATCAAGCAATTTGAACAGATTACCTTGCACGCGCTGATTATCCATAAAGATCATTTTATCCGTTCCTTTGAAACGTGCCAATCTCAAGAGGCATTGTGGATATTCTATCAGTTCCCGATTAGCAAACAGTATGGCTGCGGCATTGTTTAATACACCATTTGCCAGCAACCCGAATCTCTCTAAAATAACGGCAACATTGTTCCCCGTGTTCTCTGGTAGACGACCACATTCTATTCCAAGCCTCACCGTTTTTAAAATCTCATTCTCATCCATATCCTGTATAGAGAGTTTGGTGTTTTCAAACAATTCCCAACGGTATTTCGCTTCGTCACGAAGCATCAGCAATCGGTTGTACACCGCTTGCGGCATAATTGACGTCACGCTTTCTACACGATAATAAGGACGACCTTTATAGCAAAACGGACGATTTAACCTTGAATCATCGACATAAAGGGCTATTATCTTTTTATTGCTATCTGAAACAGGTATATAAGAAACTTGCACTGTGGCTGTTGGTTCCAATCTGTTAATAGCTTCCGCAATACACCTTTTAGTTACATCAGCAACTTCTTGTCCGATTATTTTCCCTTTGTCAGTAACACCGAATAAAACCGTTCCACCTTCTCCATTAAGGAAAGCGCAAAGTGTTTCCATTCCTCGCTCCAACTGTCCGGTGGTTTCTTTAAATTCCAGTTGTTCATTTTCAGTCTGAACAATCAGGTTTTTTATATCTTCAAGATTATCTATTTTCATACCATATATTATTGATTCACAAAAGTACTCTTTTTTTTGTAAGATAGTAGCATAGAAACAAGTTACTTCCCTACCAAGACAGTTCACACAATAGGTATATTGAAAAATGAAACCACCTTTATCTTCTTAAAAGGTGATTAAGGTTTAGCGATAGCATCATACATCATAATACTATAATCCCGTATCATACTCTCAACTAAACCATAATCACTAAATGAGCTCTATAAAGCTGTTTATACCGCTACTTCTTCACGATTCTTCTCTTCATTAGATTCTGCCGCATCCAACCGATTCAATAAGTATCGTACATTCTGAAGATGTATATTGTTATTCCGATCCATTTTTTTAAATTGCCAACTGTTTTTAGTGGTATTCAGTATACAATTCATTAACGTTCCCACTGCATCAGCACTCTGGAAACGATTGGTATTGGAGATTTGCGTATTCATCATGTGCGCGCCGAATCCTCTAATCACCTCTTTCACACTTATCGACTTATAAGTACGGATGGCTTCAAAGGCCGCCACATTACTATAAAGCGTATTAGCTAAATCCTCCAGTCTCTTTCGGTCTGTTCGTTCCACCAGATAGCTTTCAGGATTCATAAAACGATTGAGAGTCAGATAAAAAGCCATCATTTCATCATCGGATGAAAAGATAACGTGCATGAGTTGCGTCGCGTCCCCCGGACGGGCCTGCTGATTGCTTAAAACTTCTTCCATAAGAATTTTAATTAAATGGTGAATAAATTAAGTTTAATGGGGCGATACAGAAAGGTAGTTTTAAGGAATAAAAGAAGCGGTTCCGCCTGTCCCATTGCTCTTCACCATCCACAACAGGCAGTAGGTGCATTAACATCCTACATGGGGGTGCGAAACCGCCATATAGGAAAATGGGACAAGCATAAAAAAAGCTTGCCACACTAGATACAGCAGTTTCCCTGCTGTGGATTTTGATAAAGAGCATTGCAAAGATAAAATATAAAATCAGAAAAGAGAAAAGAAAATCAGTATTAATTGAAGTTTACAGCAATAAGCTTAAGACAGAACTTTCTAAAGCCTACTTGCAACTATAAGATTCATTTTGAAGGTTCACCGGTTTCACCTTTAGCTGAATGACTATAAATCAAAATCTTATGGTGAAAGAGGATGTAAAATACAGAAAGAACCATCTTTCACCTCCTTCACAAAGATAAAAAGCCGAGGGATAAATGACAAGATAGCACTGTGGAGATGCTTACATCATATAAATGAGTGTATACATCCAATTTGTTGGGTATATATATCCAATGTATTGGGCATATATATCCTGCACGTTGGATATATATATCCTACGTCTTGGGTATATATATCCAACAACTCAAGTATTAATAACCTAGATACAAAGTATTAATAGCCTATAACTCAAATATTAATACTTAAAACAACGGCACAGTACCTTTCACATCTCTGGATGCACTACCGATGACTGCCTCAAACTCGTACACCATTGAGCAAGATTAATAAAGCTATTTCGCAATTAGTTTCAAGCCTATTTGAAACTAAAAGTTTCAAGCCTTGAAACAAAGTGTTTCAAGCAGGGAAACGAAGTGTTTCACACCGAGAAACGGATTGTTTCAAGCCTTGAAACAATTCTTGAAACTAATCGCTACTGGTGAAGTAAGCGTCTCCGCGATTCTATATAGTGTATTAAAATAAAAAGGCTAATGATCCCTTTTTAGTCATTAGCCTTTTCCCATCTGTCAGGAAGCAGTTCCCTGTATTTTTCAATTGGTGTGTTCGGTTG
>OJJD01000059.1_pt1 | contig 128672 bp, 131 predicted proteins | sample 1596011 | NCBI WGS metagenome assembly OJJD01 (sample SAMEA4350113, study PRJEB24818) | metagenome | biome: human; feature: gut; material: faeces | place: Denmark | collected 2013-09 | reverse complement strand
CTTGACTTCTATTGCCGCTGATGGTTTTCCTTTTGCTTTCCTTTCAATATCAATTCAAAGATAAATATTTTGATGCTGCAAATCTAAGGTTGCCGCTAGGGCGATCCCCGAGCGAAGAGTTTTTGTTGTTTAATGAAAGTTTACAGCCCGAAGTCTTGCACTTATAAGAGAAGATACATAATTTTGCAAAATATCTTAAATGACAACTTATACAGGAATTACAAAGGGACAAGTAAACTTATTTAGGTTTTAAAAAATATTGAGTAAACGAACTTAGGTATAACAAGCGAAGTTGTCAACTAAATCCAGTACAGTACATTCTGCGGTTTGAAACTTTAGTTTCATACGCTTGAAACTCTAGTTTCAATTACTTGAAACCATTGGTTTCTCACCGATGAAACTATAGTTTCCTTTAGCTGGAACTGTAGTTTCAAGCGGAGAAAACTAATTTGCCCCGTAATAGAGTGGTGGCAATCCCGTTTCTTTCGGTTAAAGAGATGCTTGATATATCAATAATTTTCTGTATTAAAAACTTGTTTTCTTTGCCGGTTTCGGATATTATGACTAATTTAGCAGTCTCAACGATCACAAAGACGCTGACAAAACAAATTATTATCAAATTAATGAAAATTACTCAATTTCGTAAGAACGAAGATACGATAGCGCTTAGCGTAATGGATCTAGATATACTGGTAAATAAGATAAAGACAGAAATAAAATCCCGTCCTGTTTCTACATTCAGAGAGCATCTGCGATATACCCTTTCCGATGAACGGTGTATGTTTGCCGATAAACTGCCCAAGATAATTCCTGCTGCCGAATTTCGAAAAGTAAACGGTCAGAAACAGATGAAAAACTACAACGGTATTGTAGAACTGACCATCGGTCCCTTGTCCAATAAGTCGGAAATCGCTTTAGTGAAACAAAAAGCCTGTGAGCAACCACAAACCCGTTGTGTTTTTATGGGTTCAAGTGGCAAAACAGTGAAAATATGGACTACCTTTACCCGACCGGACAACTCGCTTCCCAATACACGGGAAGAAGCGGAATTATTCCACGCCCATGCTTATCGATTGGCTGTGAAATGTTATCAGCCCCAGATCCCATTCGATATACTTCCCAAAGAACCGACTTTGGAACAATATTCGCGATTATCCCACGATCCGGATATCATATATCGTCCGGATTCAGTCCAATTTTATCTCTCTCAACCATCATCAATGCCCGAAGAAACCACTTTCCGTGAAGCGGTTCAGGCGGAGAAATCCCCATTAACCCGTGCCGTACCGGGATATGATGCGGAAAATGCCTTCCTGATGCTTTTCGAAGCCGCTTTTCGGAAAGCGTATGCCGATCTCCGGGAAGCGGGACTCGAATTGAGCGAAGACACATGGCATCCTTTAGTCGTCCAACTGGCTAAAAACTGTTTTGCTTCGGGACTTCCGCAAGAAGAAGTCGTGAAACGTACCGTTTTCCACTTCTATATGTATAAACAGGAAGAACTTATCCGGCAAATGATTGGTAATATATATACCGAGTGCAAAGGTTTCGGCAAGAATATCAGCCTAAGCAAAGAGCAGCAACTCGCCTTGCAGACAGAAGAATTCATGAAACGCCGCTATGAATTCCGCCATAATACCCAAATTGGTGAGGTAGAATATCGTGAAAGGCTTTCTTTCCGTTTCCGCTTCAATCCTCTCGACAAACGTGCGTTGAACAGCATTGCTTTGGATGCACAAATGGAAGGCATCCCCTTGTGGGACAGGGATATTAGCCGTTATATTTACTCCAATCGCGTGCCTGTATTCAACCCGTTGGAAGATTTTCTCTACCGGCTTCCTGCGTGGGACGGCAAAGACCGTATTCGTGCATTGGCAGCCACCGTCCCTTGTAAGAATCCGTATTGGATGGATTTGTTCCACCGTTGGTTTCTCAATATGGTTTCTCATTGGAAAGGAAGCAATAAAAAGTATGCAAACAGTGTTTCGCCCTTACTCGTCGGACCGCAAGGGACACGTAAATCCACCTTTTGCCGGAGCATAATGCCCCCTTCCGAGCGTTCCTACTATACTGACAGCATTGATTTTTCCCGAAAGAAAGATGCCGAACTTTACCTCAATCGTTTTGCGCTTATCAATATCGATGAATTTGACCAGGTGAGTTCGACACAACAAGGCTTTCTGAAACATATTCTGCAAAAGCCTGTGCTGAATGTGAAGAAACCTCATGGCAGTGCCGTGCTTGAAATGCGCCGTTACGCCTCATTCATAGCCACAAGTAACCAAAAAGACTTGTTGACCGACCCTTCCGGCAGCCGTCGTTTTATTTGCATCGAAGTGACCGGAGTGATTGACACCAACCGTCCGATAGACTATGAGCAGCTTTACGCACAAGCTATGTACGAATTGGAACATGGCGAACGTTACTGGTTCGATCAGGAGGAAGAAAAGATCATGGTGGAAAACAACCGTGAATTTGAACAAGTCCCACCGGAAGAGCAACTTTTCTTCCGTTATTTTCGTGCCGCACAGCCTGAAGAAGGGGAGTGGTTGTCTCCAGCGGAGATTATGGAAGATATTCAAAAAGGCAGTTCAATCCCGATGTCTGTCAAGAGGGTTAATTCCTTCGGAAGAATACTGAAAAAGCAAGAAATACCTTCCAAACATACGCGTAGCGGTACACTCTATCATGTTGTAAGACTAATAACCAAGTGACGGCAAAAATGCCATCACCCTGCTGTCACCTCTTGCTGTCACAGTCTTATTGGCTCATTACTAAACAATTAATTCCTAAACTGTGACAGATGACAGCAACTCACCAAATATATTCTTCTGTGTAGCGTTGGTAAGTTGGCTCTTCTTTTATCCCTTTATTGCGGAATAGTTGTCTGATGTAGGCTTGGTCTTTAGGCATAAGCCCCCGTTCTCCACGATAGAACCGATAATATCCTGTTTTCCCATAGTGTCCCACTAATTGTATTCTGATACTGACTGCATCCTCATAGGGAATTCTGTTAAGCAACTGTTTAAGGCCCCATGCCACATGGACTTTTGCAGTAGTTTTAAAACATTCGCACTGATTCCCATCCGCAGGATAACGTGCCGGATTAACGATAGTGATATATAGGTTGTCGGCTGTATCAAGTTGTGTAGCTGTGTGGCGCAGGCATTTTGAGGCTTGTGGACATTGAACGTTGAAGCAACGGGCAAAATTGTAGGGGACAGACAGATTGTCGGGTTCTTCTTTCATCTTGTTGGGCTTATTTTATTTGTGAGATATTTAATGTTTTACAAATTTATAATCTTTACAAAGATAAAGTTTTATTTTAAGAGTAAGAAATGTATGAACAAAAAATTCCCTTTTTCTAAAGGAAAAAGGGAATTTTGAAAATATTATTTTTATTCTTTTGTTTGTATTTTCGTTCAACGAAAGTATAACTGATTTATGTTTAGCTTGATAATGACTTTTTACTAACTAAAATATATTACTACCAATTATACTTGAAAAGTCAAACATGAATATTGGTATATTTATTGGGATGTGTTTATACATAATGATTTGTATGTCAGTAAAATAAACATTACTTATACTGATTTTCCCAAGTCAAATATAGAAATTATATCTATCTCTTTGAGAATAGAATGTTTGTCTAAAATAGATTCTATGTATTCTGTTGACCATAGAGGATGTGTTATTATTCCACCAACTTCTCCTGTACTAGTAGTTGCAATGTATAAATCTTCATGTTTAGAAAATTGCAGATGTCGTTTTTCTAACAATAAACCAACATTATTTTCGATATACTCTTGCCAATACTTTGTATTGAAATCAATTTGGGCATCTGGATCAGAAGCAATTTTGGCTAAATCTAGTCCTAAACGCCAATCTAGAATCGGATGTTCTTGCTGATTGGAATAGTCACGAATGCAGTCGTAACAAGATGAGGTACAATTGCTCATGTGAGATGACGCACATAGAAGATTGTAGATAGTACCGTCTTTAATGAGGGGGGCTACTATAGCCTCTAAAGGAACATTTGCATATTTTCTTCCACTTAGATAATTACAATAACCAGAGCCATTCTCAAGTCTTTCAACAATAAATATTTCAGGCTTGTGAGTGATTGATGATATATGATAACCAATACTTAATTCAGAAGTATCTATGTCAAGATAACCGGCAACGGATCTTCTCACAAGATAGCCCCAGGATAAGAATGCAGCTTTTACTGCATAATAATTCTTATTTTCAGTCAATGGATTGAGGCATATTCCGTTTGGTTCATGTTCGAAGGCTATTGTGAGAATACCTGTTGACTTAGATAAGACGAATGCTAATTTTTTCTCATACCTCAGTTCTAATTTATTTTGCATATCTTGAGGATATGCTTTTCTTGATACCCAAATGTTATTGGGATTTAGTCCCATTGTGTAAAACTCTCCATTATTGTCATTAACTTGGTGCACTAATCCTTGTGTAGGTATCATATTATTTCGTAATTGGAGATTTTTAACAGGCGGACATGGTTGCAAATAATCTTCACAATCAAGTTTGATATCGCTATTTGGAGAGTACCAATCGTAAGAACCATTGAAGTCTTGAGGCTTTATGTTGTAATCAACGCAGAATCCTAAAGGAGAACAAACTTGAATTTTTTCCATCTCTTGTGCACAAACGGGACATTTAGCAGTTTCTGTATTTAAGGACATGGTCGAATAACCACATTGGTTACAGCGAAAGAGTGGTTTGGTATGGATATTGAGACTGCCACTTTTTACAGATACTATATGCTGTTGATTATATTCATAATCAACCACTCCTACAGCACGATAGATTTTTTTGTCTTTTACAATTTCATGTCCTGGAGCGAAAGAATTTAGTGCCATCTCCATATCTCTGTTTACAACATCTTCGGCTGGTAACTTTTGAGGTTTGCTTAAGTAGAGATTTCGTGTTCGAGTAGGGAAACCAAACATAGGTAATAAACCTGCATTAGCCAATCTTTCGCTAAGAAGAGTTTGTGTATAATCAGAACTTGTTGCTATTTTAGAAATGCGATCTACGAGTTCATTTTGTATATAGAGTAGAATAGCCTTTTTATCAGCGTCCGATATATCTGTGCATCTAGTGACAACTTCAATAATATGTTTTATTTGTTCTGTGTTGTCTTTAATCCAGTTTATAACCTTACATTTGTTCTGGTTTTCCCAAGTTGCAACTAAACCAAAGCTGCCATGTACACTTTCTGCATTTGAATCTATCGATTTTAGTGCATTATAGAGTATTTCTTTGTAGATAATTCGCTCTGCGATTTCCTTGATACGAACTTCTAGATAAGGGTCTTTAGGGGTAGCAGAAACCATTCTGTCTGGTTCAAAGTAATGAGTAATGTCATGACTTGTTCCTTTTGCAATTGTCAATGCTACAGATAAAGGATTACCACGGCGACCAGCACGACCTACACGTTGTTGGTAATTAAATCGTTGTGGAGGCACATTTCCCATCATAACTGCGGATAGAGAGCCAATATCAACACCCGCTTCCATTGTCGTAGTAACACTAAGCATATCTATACCGTTTACAGAAGGAATTTCGTTAGTTAAAAATATATCTTGAAATAAACGTTGTCGTTTCCTTGATTCTTGACGAGATGTTTGTCCTGACATTTCTTCACAATGGAGACGATAGATCTCTTCAGTAGAGTTGACCAATGAAAGATAATAATCCTCAGGATCATGTAAATCGTTTTCAGCAATATCCTTACTTTTTCCTAGTTTGCCTTGACAATTAGTACATATACCATTAGAAGGCTGAAGATGTATTGTCTTACAACGAGGACAAATCCAATATTTCATGCCTGGTGTTGCTTTGCAAAAAGCTATTTTTTCACCAGTGAGAGCAACAATCTCTCTATCAATAATACCGAGTTTTCTCATGAGTTGTTTTATCTCATTTAGCTTTTCTGTTTGTTGGGTTATATTGGTTATACCCCAAACGGCCTTAACCATTTTTCTGACAGCCCTTGGAAATGCATTTGGAATGGGATATTTAGAATCAAAACCTTTAATACGTCTTTTTTCTCCCAAAATACGTATTGTGGAATTTATAAATTGAAGCATTACAGGATCTATATTTTGAGGGGTACTACATGATATGTATCCAAGTTTCATTGATTCAAATGATTTCTTTTTATGAGCAAAAATACTCATGATTTGTTCATGTTTGTTGGCTAAACGAATTTTGTTATAGTATTCATTTGCAGCATCTCCTATATCTGTATTTACAACATATTGTTCAAAATCAAAGATTGATGACCAATCTCCCACAAGTGGATCACGTGCTATGGAAGGTTTAGGTCCTGCTGGATTGGATCCAATTTGAAGTAATCCTTTAAACACATCAGATGTTATGTTTTCAAGACTCACATTCTCTATGTTACGGAATAGATTGTTTAATTCATTTTGTTCCTCAGATGTGAGTCCCCACATTTTATTCTGTATTAGTTCGATGAGTCTCACATATAGTCCTTGATTACGTAACTCTGTCAACTTCTCATTTTCGTCACGGGAACTAATGTTTACCTCTAAAGGCTGATAGTGACGCAAAAAGTTTATGCTATCATTATCTCCTTTTAATGCTTGAAGCATCAGCCATCTTACGACATCTCTGTAATGGTCTAACTCAATGCCAGCTGAAAGTTTAGCAGCTGCCTGGCGACTGTCGGAAAAAAGTACAACTTTAGTGTTGTTTTCATGAGCATTTTTCATAGTTCTAACTAAAGAGTCTGCAAGGACTTGATTGACTTTTTGAAGTCCTGTGCTATGTCTTTTGAGAGGGGTAAAACTATTTGCGTTTTCAATGCGATACTCTATTTCACATTGTGGGCATTCTGAAGGGAAACGAGTATCTTTATCAGTCTTTTGTTCGTGTAATAGATATTCTCCGTGAGGATGTTTTTTGAATTCTCCGGTTTCGCTATTATACTGGACTTTTGTCCAACCTTTATAATCGCCTTCTGATTGCCATAAGATCGCATATTGACAGAATTGTGAACCGATTGGTTTATCTACAGATAAATATGTTCGTCCACCACGATTAATTATATATCCTCCAAGGTAGGCTTCTCCACAGTTCTCGCATATAATCAGTTCAAGAATGTTATGACCGCATGAACATATGGAACGTGGACTTTTGTAGAATTTACCCAGCAAACGGTTGTTGAACTTGTGTTTTTCGTTTAAACATTCGCAATATGGATTGGAACATGCCCATAAGCCATTAATTGCACGGAAAAAGAAGTGAACTCTTAATGGGAGTAGATATCCTTTTTGTGTTTTGCTTTGGCAGATAATTTTGAGAAATGAGGTTATGAATGGTTCTGCATTTTTATCAATGATACCCATGCGTGTAGCTATATCAATAGCATTCATGGCAACGATGTTGCCAGATTTGTCGGTCATTGCAAACTTCAGCCATTCGACTAAATGGTAGCGTTCTGATATTTGTAAATATGAGTTGCATGTTAACTGTGAAAATAAGCTTGCTTCACGTTCCTTTTCTGTTATTGAGGTATTGGCATAGTTCACAAAGGCTTCAACAGGTAGGCATGTTTCAGGTTTTGATGTAAGTGTATTTTTGTCATTAGTAAAAATAGAAAATTTGTCCTTGAAAAAATCTTTTGCTACGCCGAAGAATTCACAAAGGAAGTCAGATGTTTGTTTATTTTCTCCCATTGACGCACTTGAAGCCAAGAACTGCACTTGTGGTGAATCTGGTGTTAGTCCAAGGCGGTCTAATAGCACTCTTATAAGATATGCAACTTCTGTGCCTGCTGTACCTCGATAAGTATGTAGCTCGTCTATAACAAGATGAAATACGTGAGATTTATCTTCAGCCAACCAACGTTTGGTATCTTCAAATATCGCTGCTTCAATGTTGCGCATAAGCATGATATTAAGCATACTGTAGTTTGTTATTAATATATCTGGGGCGTTTTTCTGCATAGAAAGTCTGTCCCACATTTCTGCGCTATCCTTTTCCATACAAGGCACATGATACAGAAGTTCTCTATTTTCTTCATTTTGGGAAGCAGCTTGTTTAGCTGCCTTCCATTCCTCGACAAGTTGATTTTTTTCTATTCTTATTTTATCTTTAGCACTGTCAGCACTGCCACTAACAGGTGTGCTACCTGTATAACGTCCAAAATAAAAACGATGCCCGTTGCGATATTTATCTAACCAGTCCAATGCTCCTGAATGATTTTCTCTTCGGCTATTCAATGATTTTCGGAGTCTTATCATTTGATCTTCTGCAAGTGCGTTCAATGGATACAGAATCATTGTTCTCATAGCTCTTGGACGGTTTGTAGACCAAGAACTGGATTCAGAAATAAGATCTGCAATGATTGGTAACAAAAAACATTCAGTTTTACCTGAACCTGTACCAGTGGTAACTACAATGTGCTTTCTATTGAGATAAGATTCTTTTAAGGCATTATATTGATGCTTATATAATATACGTTTCTCAGAATTGTTATTATAAAACAAACCGGATTGGACAAATTTAGCTAGTTCGTTCGATACATTTTCGTTTTTGCAGAACTGTTCAAGTGATGCTTGCTCTTTGTATTTGGGAACTATTTCAATGATAGGAGGTTGGCATATTGTGCCATTTTCTTTCAGTAGTTCTTTTCGTTCTGCATCGTATTGTTCATTAAAGAAAGGGATGCCACTGCTGATGTACTTTAAATATGTATCTCTTAATTCATTATATATTTGGATTGGATTATTCATATTGGATTGAGTTATTTAGAATTCTATTAATTTGATTCGCGATATTAAGGTTTATATTTGGAAAAATATATAATCCTTGTTCAAAGAAGGGAGTATTGCCTTCTAGTAATGATTCTAACAATAATATTCTATAGAGCAATATGGGAAAACGATAACTTGTGATGTACATTCTCTTGTCTTTTAGGCTGTACTTTCCATTTCCTCTTCCGTCAATAGAACGACTATAGCAATACGCTACATTGATTCCGTCAGGATTTACATTCCAATAGGGAACAGCTACAACTCGCCTCGTTTCAGGATAAACGAAATAATACTTGAGATTCCAATCTTCTTTTTGCGCTACTCCGAATTTAATTTCTCTGTTGTCAAACTTGAGGGAAGAGAAATCATTGAGAGGCAGAGGCTCAAATTTACTAACAATATCCTTTACTGTAGGAAAGTGTTTAAGAATTGAAACAGCATTAAATCTATAGATTTTCTTGAAATCAATATGTGGTACCTCTTTGCTGCGAAATATAAAAGGAAATGCTGTAGATACATCTAGAGATTGATTGAATGTATTTGTATAAATACAAAAATCCCTTTTTGTAACAGCAATAGGTTCTGTTACTTTAAAACAATTATCACCACAAAAATCAATATTTCCTGCAAAAAATAGCGGCAGAAATATTTTCCATGCAGGGTGCTCCTCAATCAAAAGATTATATTGTAAATTAAGATATTCGCAATATTTTTTGATAGTATTATAATTGACTTGATTTTGAAGACTCATCCAAGTAAATAAGGCTTCCTGACATTCTTTTATATTATTCATAATCGCTTTGAATGTATGATAGATATTCATTGGAAGGAATAGGAGATATGGATCTCATATTCTTTAGCATGTCAGCTTTAAGATAACCAGTTTTGTCTGATTTTTCATTAGAATATAGATTTTCCTTTTTTTCATCAATAGTGTAGTCATCATTTTGTAAACAGCCAAAATAACGAATGCTTTGTTGGGCTAAAGGTAATCCTTCTTCTGCGGTTGATGTTAATAGCAAGCGTAAATTATCTGGAAATATAATTTCCGTATTAGGAAAATTAATACGTAATCCCATTGATATATCTACTATAGGTTGCAGATAACAAGGTAAATATGACATGTTGATATTTTCTAATATGTAATAGTGTATGATATCAGGATTGCTTATACAACTGTGGATCATGGTATTAAGACCATTGTTCCACACATTAGAGAATGAACGCCACTCGGGAGTAACATATTGAATGGAATATTTGCAGCGACCTGTAGCTTTTATAATTGAGTGGATTATACGGTTATCAGGAACTAATATTGCCTTATAATGAACCATATACTGCCCAATTTTTTTAGCTATCTCAGTTTTACGATTATTTTTAGTGAGATAGAATTCTAGTCTTGTTTTAAAAGTTTGGGGTAATTTAATCTCTTCAGATTCATCGTTCAGAGATTCTATTGTTTCTCCAAAATCAGTTGGTGCATTATTATTGGTCTTTTGAAAAGTAGGGTGTGGTAATATAGCTTGCTTTGTCTTTTGCGAAACGATTATTTGCATTACATCTTTAATAACTGCAAAATCATTAATAATGTGTTCTTTATTATCTTCTATGCTATGCAGCGTATTCTCTAATTCCTCGATAGCTGTTTTATATTCCTCAATTTTAGTAAGTTGTAATGCAATAATTTCCTCTGCAAGTTTTGTCTTTTTATTTAATTCTTCATTATTTGCATTAAACTCTGCATTTGCTTCCTCGATTTTTCTATGAATCTTGGAAATTACATCAGCAGCATTTGTATGCTCTTTCTCTATGAGAAGTCGATTCGTTTCTTTTAAATTTTCAAGCTCTTTGGCATACTTGCTTTTTGTCTTTTCAATGAATTTCTCACTATTGATTTCAATGGATTTGTCAATAGTGCGTTTTAGAGTCGGAAGGGTAAGGAAGTTAGTCATCTCTTCATAAGAAAAGACAAATAATTCGAGCATGCTAGAAAGTCTGTTGATTCTACTTTTTAACACAGGCTTGTGTAAGATTGATTTGCTAATTAATCCAATTAATCCATTTTCTATTTCATCCAGTGATTTTGAGTTAAGAGCCTGACTCCATTCTTTAACTAAAAATTCTTTTATAAGCCAATCTCGTAGTATTGAGTCTGGCATAATATCAATAGCTCTTGTGGGACCATCTAAATGGTTTCCAATGAGTACGTAATGTGTATGATCGTATGTGACAAATGATTCATGGTTGGCATTCTTTACAAAATGAAGATCCATTTCTGTAATATAATACTTTTTGATATTATCTGGATCAATAAGATATAATTTGCTGAGTATGCATAGATATGTTGGCGATGTATTATCTAGGCGCCCATTAGTTTTTAGATTCTTGTAGGTCTTATCAGGATTTTCATCTATTTCGTTAGCTAACCCATTGATGATAACAGTGCCATATTCGTCTGGCATACCATTTTCTCTGTCCCAAATAAATTTGTCCGCACCATCATTGTTGGATGGCATCATACCTGCAAATATACATTTACCTATAAGTTCCTTGTATCTGTCTTGAAATCCTGGAGCAAATACTCGTCCTCGGGAAGGAAAAACTTGTTTAGCTTCTGTTGGTGATAACGGTGTAAATTTCCAATCGCTACCTAAATATCCTACTGCATTTATAATAGCGTGCTTGGTATTAGGTTGAGCTTCAACAACACCAACAATTTTAAATTGAGTATAATCAATGTCGGTCATATTTTATAATGTTAATTATTTTGTATTTTTTAGTGTTATATTTCTTTCTTTATAAGTTGCAATAGGAGCGAAAAGTTCTTTTCTGCACCATAGTGTTAGAGGATTAATTTCTTTTGGAGCATTAGATATTAGTGAATAGGACGAAAAATCTATTCCGGTAACATTTCCTTCGGTGCTTTGAGGAGTCCAAAATGCAGATTTTCCTTGAGCTATCCTCCATTTAGAATGCTCTCCCCACATATGAATGACAGGAAATACTTTTGTTATACAGATATTTATACTTTTATAGCCTTTAATCTTGATTTGATGGCATCCCTCGTTTAAGTCAAAACTATAGACAGCTCCTTCATAAGACACTTCTTCTTTGTCATCAATCCAAAAAGTTGCAGTTTTTTTGAATTCAAGTAGGGGAGGTGCGCCCAACAAATATGTGTTCTGCGCAACTTTAAGTCCACCACGTAATGTATATGGACGTTCATTTGCGTAAAATTCTTCGTAATAAGTAGAACTATGGGAAATCTTGACTAATACAAATCCTGATGTTTTTTTTATCACATCTTTTTCGTAATATATGTAATTCCGTGAGTTTGATGAAAAGAGTGCAATGCCTTCATCCTCATAATTATCTATATAGCGGCTTTCTTCCCAATACCCGTCGTAGTCATTGCTTTTCTTGAAGAGAATAACATTGTCACGTTTATATGTATAATATTCACGAAATTCATGTTTATTTTTTAAAGAACGAAAGGGTATATTTTTAATAAGTTTTCCAGATTCATTTTCTATAATATCAATAGACCAAGTATTGGCTAATTCAAGAAGATATAACTGATTTTTTGCCTTTGTGATCTTTTTGGTGTGAAAATTATCTGTGTATTCTCCATCCCAAAATAAATAATATTGATATATCTGTTTATTTGCTAGTTCTCTATTTTCTTCAAGAATTCTTTGTGATCTATTAGAGTAATAACTGTTAAAGTGGTAACGTCCAACAATATTCCAGAAATCTTGTTCTGAGATATCTTCATTGGGATACAGTTTCTTCTCAACAAAAAATGTAGCAATTTTTTTCAGATCTTCTCTGTTGAGTACAAGCTTTGAATGTACTTTCGGATATTGCACATAACGATCCCTTCTTTGACCTTGTATTGGAGTACACTTATTGGCTATGACAAATCCATTTGTAGAACACCAATCATAATACTTTTTCCAAATCTTATCTTGATAACTTACCGCCCATTGCTGCCATTCGTTCAAATCTATATTTAATATATCAGGACTACAAATACGATCTCGGAAATTCGAAGCTGTATAGCCACTAGAATTTTCCATCTTTGAGGCTGCATATAATTGAGTGCCAATGAATCCCAGAATTTCCATAAAAAGTGAAGAATCCCTCACATTCCATATACTTTTCTGTTGAATGAAATGAGTGAAGTCCGTAATAGTGATACCATGATGAGTGCAAAAAGACTCAATGAAGTAAGTGTCAATGAGAGGAAACACTTCATCCCCTCTTTTATCATTACTAAAAAAGGATTTTTGTATATATATCCCTAGAAGTGAATATATTCTAGACGGATGAAGTACTAATTCACTATCCATAACTTATGTCACTATTGATGAATAGAAATGTTTTATATGTTGAGGCATGTGTTATTAATTTTGTTTTAAATACTCTTTGTTATTTGCAAAAGTTGAGTAATTGAAACTTAACAACATGTAAGCAATTCTGTAATCTATTTCTATTGTTTAATTAGACTATTGACTTAGGCAAGCATTATTATTATGTTGGTTTTATACTGTTGAGGTGTTTTTGTGGATTAGTAAACCATTTGCTTCTTGTTTTTTTCACTAACGCTATTTGTTGTCTATTGATGTTTTTCATAATGATTTATTTTTTATATTTGTGATTACAAATATAATTATAATAATTCAGAAAAAACACGTGTTATCTATGGAATTATGAAATATATTGAAAATATAATATTTTGTATAATATCCATTGCATATAAGTCCATAAATTTAAACGGTGTAGTTGACTATATATTTTCCAATTTATTTTTGGACAAATCATATTAGGTTGGTTATTTATAAGAAGGGGGTAAATGATATTGACTTGTTTATTCTAATTGCTTTCTGTAAACTGAATCTAATGTATTTCCATGTTTATCTTTCCATACTATCCATCCATTATTACTGCTGCCTATACAGAAATCTGCTACACTGCTGGGGCTAGAAAAGGTTTTATCTGAATTCATTATGAAACTTCCATTTTTAGTGGTAGTATATTCTTTAATTAGTTTTTCTCTTTTAGCTTTCCAGTGTAATGATGGAACTGTGTCTGGGCAATGATGCTATCTTTCAAAATTGTAAAACCTGAAGAACTGTAAATCCTTTGGCATTACACCCTCTTCCTTTTGTATAGAATAAATGCTGTTCTTTTTGGTTGGACTATTTTAAAAAATATTGCAACCAATAAATGATGAAAGGAATTTTATATCTTCAAAAAACTCATCCATGGCATCTTTTTGATATTCGGGTAGGTTAGGATCTTTAGGAATTTGTTTATTCTAGTTCAATACAAAAGTATTTGTAATAGTTCGATGTTTAAGATATTGTACATCTGCTTTTGTCATTGCTGCATCTTTAGATATGAATATTAAGCCTTTTTGCTATCATGATCTTTCACTCGTTCTTTGAAATTTTCAGTTTCTCCAATGTATGCTTTGGGTTTTGTTTTTTCATCTTCTCCCAAAAGAATATAAAAAGCTGGAGTTTGTAAATCTGTTCTTTCATTCAGAATGGAAAGACTGGAACGTGGAATTATAAACATTTGGCAAATTTTATTACTGATAAATACGTATTGAGTCCCTTGGGGATCTCCGTCAATTAAGTATGTTGTTATTGTCTTACCCATATTATAATTTTTTGTTATATCCTTCATGTATTTCGTCAGCAGCTATTGAGTAGTAGCTTTGTTGAAAGTTATACTTTTGTGTACTTTCATTGATAGAGTATTCATCAGAATCATTGTCACTCCATTGTTCACATTGATGAATAACTGTTTCCAGTGCATTTTCAGCTTCTTCTGGTGGATATTTGTATTTTTTCAGAAGTCTTTTTATCATACGACGCATCCCTGCTCTGGCGGATTCTTTCTTCTGCCAGTCGATTGTACGATTTTTGCGTAGGGCGTCTGTTAACTCCTTTGTCATCGCAACTAGTTGTTCGTTCGTATATATATCTTGTACTGCTCTCGGTTTGGTCAAAGCATCGTAAAATGATTTTTCTTCTGCAGTAAGTCCTAATTCATTGCCTTGATTTTCTGATTCCGAGATTTCTGCAGCAAGCTTTAATAACTCTTGAATGACTTCTTCATTAGTAAGTAATCCTTTCAAATAGTTAGATAATGCTCTGTTTAATAAATCAGAAAACTTTTCCGCTTGAACTAAATTAGTTTTTTGATATATGGTAACTCTTTCCGCCAAAAGTTTCTTTAATAGCTCTATTGCTATATTTTTCTCTTTCATTTTGGATATTTCTTCCAAGAATGCTGCGTCAAAAATGGAGAATTCGGCTTTTACATCCGAGAATAAATTGATTACACCTTCACTTTTTACACTTTGTTTGATAAGTTCGCCAATACGGGCGTTTATTTCTTTTTTGGAAACTTTACCTTTGCCTGTCATTCTGGATAGTAATATGCGTACTGTCTCAAAAAAAGCTGCTTCATAGCGTTGTTGCTCATTAAGCAGGCTACGGCATAATGTGATTGAACTATGTAATAAGGATGATTCCTTTTGGAATAGTTGCATTTTATCATTCTTATTACTGTCCATGAGGAAGTTGACTCCACCTTTGATAATTTGTGCACGATCGTTATCAGTGCCGGATTGGAATTTGCTATAATCAAAACCGTGGAAGATATCTTGGCAAACTTCCAATTTCTCTTGAAACTTAATAAGAGCAGTTTTTTTGATATCGGGATTGCCAAATCTTTTTTGATCTCGTACTGTATAATCGTGCATTGCTTGTTTCAATGCTTTGGCTATCCCGATATAGTCGACAACAAGACCACCAGCTTTATCATTAAAGACGCGGTTCACACGAGCTATTGCTTGCATGAGATTGTGCCCACTCATTGGCTTATAGACATACATTGTCGCCAGAGATGGTACGTCAAAGCCTGTAAGCCACATATCTACGACTATGGCTATTTTCATAGGGTCATTGTTGTCTTTGAATTTCTTGGCAAGTTCTTTCTTGTATTGTTTGTTGCCAATAATGTCATGCCACTCTTCCGGATCTTTATTGCTGCCTGTCATTACCACCTTCACTTTATCAGTCCAGTCGGGGCGAAGTTCTAAGATTCTATGATAGATACTCATTGCGATAGGGCGGGAATAAGCAACGATCATTGCTTTTCCTGTCAATTCAAATTGCCTGTTTTCTTCATAATGTTTTATAATATCCTTGCACAATGAATCTATGGTAGCAGGTGCGCCAAGTATCTCTTCAAGGTGCGACATTTGTTTTTTACTCTTTTCTATCTGTTCTTCAGTAGCACCTTCTGACGCAAGTATTTCATATTCGTCATCTATTGCTTTCAATGTATCTTTGTCAAGATTCAGGTTGATGACACGAGATTCATAGTACACAGGACAAGTTGCACCATCGGATACTGCTTGTGTCATATCGTAGATGTCGATATAGTCGCCGAACACTTCTGTTGTATCTCGATCTTTAGTAGAAATGGGTGTTCCTGTGAAACCTATAAAGGACGCATTGGGTAATGAATTATGTATAATTCTTGCAGTACCGATTGATATTTTTCCAGTTTCTTCGTTTACTTTTTCTTCAAATCCATATTGTCCTCGATGTGCTTCATCGGTCATGACTACAATATTTCGTCTTAGAGAAAGAGGTTCGTCAGATTCTTCAAACTTCTGCATTGTAGTGAATATTATTCCGTTGGCTTCTCGTCCGGCTAATAGTGATTTTAAATCTTCCCGGCTTTTAGCTTGTATGGGTATTTGGCGCAAGAATTGTTGGCATTTGGAGAATTGAGTATAGAGTTGATCGTCCAAATCATTCCGGTCGGTAATAACTACTATAGTTGGTTGACTTAATTCATCCTGAAGAAGATGAGCGTAAAATACCATTGATAGTGATTTTCCGCTTCCTTGCGTATGCCAGAAGACTCCGATTTTTCCGTCACCTTGTGTTGCCTTTTTAGTTCGTTCTACTGCTTTCTTCACAGCAAAATATTGGTGATAGGCGGCTAAAATCTTTGCAGCACCTGATTCTTCTTTAGAAAAACAAATGAAATTCTTGATAATGTCAATGAAACGTTCTTTTATGAATATTCCTTCAAAAAAGGTATCATAATCAATAAACTGGGAACTTTCATATTTCCCGTCTTTGGTTTTCCATTCCATATAACGGTCTTCATTGCTGGTGATCGTTCCCGCTTTTGAGCAAGCCATGTCACTCATTACACAAAAGGCATTATATACGAAAAGTGAGGGAATTTCTTTCATGTAATTACGTAACTGAAGATAGGCTTCAGATACATTTGTTTCTTCTCTTGATGGAGATTTTAACTCAATCACAACGAGTGGCAAACCATTGACAAATAGAATTATATCAGCACGCTTTTCTGAATTTTCAACGAACGTCCATTGATTAATAACTTTAAAGTCATTACGCTTGATGTTTTTGTCATTGTAATCTATCAGGTAGATGATATCGTTACATTGTTCTTTTCCGTCGAAAAAAGAGACCTCGATTCCATGTTGAAGATAGTCCATGAAAAGCTCATTTCTCTGTGGCAGGCTACCTATTTCGATATCTTTTAGTTTAGATATGGCTTCGTCAATTGCCGGGCGAGGTTTTCCATAATTGATAGTGGTTAAACTTTCAATTAATTGTTCTTCATAAAAAGGTACATAATAGTCCCGTTCAATATTGGGACCATATTGATGCTGATAGCCTAAGTTCTCGAAGAGAGCTATCAATGCTTTTTCATAACTACCTTCTGTAAATGACATATTTTCGTTCTTTTGCTAAGTTATCTAAATATGAAAAATATATTTCTTTGTATGCTTGATAGTCTTGTTTATATAATGCTTCGGAAGCAGATAAAATAACTCCACCTAATTCCAGAGGATTTTCTTCGTCAAACAGTTCGTTAAATTCTTGGCAGTCTTCATAATGTATGCGTGAGTCTCTTTTACTTGCATGATTTATATAATAATGTATAATAAACCCACCTAACACATCTGTTATTTTGTATGCCAGTAAGGACATTGTTGTACTCATTGAGATATGGTTAATGTCTTGACCGTGAGACGCAAATCCGGAAATATTTCTTATTTCTGCTAGTTTTTGGGAGACTGACGCTATTCTCCTGGCGAGTTCACATAAATCATCTTTATAGCATTCATTTGCATCTATCAGACAATTTATTGTTTGCTTTACCAAAGCTTGAAATTGCCCATAGTTATCGTGTTCGATATTTTGATTGGCAAGTATTGTTTTGCATATACTTTCAACTAAACTTTTACAGGTTTCTATACATAATGCAGGATTCGTTTCAACTGTTTTTTCGATGGTTGAAATATGAGTTTCAAAGTAGTTGAAACTCGGTGTTTGATTAATATATTTTCGAATCCAAAGCATAGCGAATATATTAGGCGATTAATTTAAATTATCATTTATCCGACGGTTTAGCTCGATTTTGGAATCGAGAGCGTACAAGATAGATACTATCTCTTTTTGAATACCTTTTGAAGGCATTTTTACCTCTAACTCCTCAATCATTTTTTTAGTAAGTGCATTTCTTGTAGCACCACCTTGTGATAAGGATAATAACTGAGGTTTAATATATTGCAGATAATACAGCAAGTATCTATAATCTACCTTATCGTTTCCTCTTATAATAGCAACGTGTTGATTTACTCTTGCCGGAAGTACATTGTTAGGTACAATACATACTCTTGCAACAGAATCTCCTGTTATATTAAGTAGTACATCCTTCTCATAAACTTCAACATTACTAAGTTTTTCAGCTTGCACTTCATTGATATAAGCCAAACCTAATTTGGAGAATGAAAAATCCAGTACATTTTGGCTTCTTATCAATGCGATGTTACCACCTAAGTAGGAATCTCGTCCTCCTTTAGGTGTTGCGCCACTACCTATTTTACTGGTTATTTCTCCTAACTTATATTTCTTCCACTCTTCCATAAATGAGAATTTAGCGGGTTAAATCGTTGGTTTTAATCTCCCAAAAGCCGTTTCTTTTGCCGTTTTTGCGCTCAATAATGCCTTTTTCGGACAAATTTACGGTAATGGTCTTGATTGTTCTCTCAGATTTGCCTATATGTGCAGCAATTTCTTTTTGTGTGGCTTTAGGTTGTTCTCGTAAGAAGTTAAGCACAGCTATTTCTTCCAAAGTGCAACTCAAAGTGCAAATATTACACTTTGGAGCAGTCTCATTTGATGCGCTTGCACTTTGAACGTTTTTTGTAGAAGATTCTTGCACAAGTATCATTCGGTTCTTTAGTTCGTTGTGTTCGGAAAGAATGAGATTCCGAAAGAACGCTTCGATATATTCGGTGGTGGCATAAATACCTTTACTCAGATTGTTGTAGTTGGCACGAACCAAAGCATTACGGAAATACCAAGAATGATAGGCAAACGCTTCGTTGCTGATGTCGAAGCCAAACGTGCGCAGATATTTGATTGTAAACACTGCTGTTGTACGGGTATTCCCCTCACCAAAAGCGTGAATTTGCCAAACCCCAGATATAAACTTAGCGATATGCGTGATAGCATCGTTGATGTTTAAATCTTTATAGCTAAAATTCTTCTCCTGCATGAAGTCATAATCAAGAGTTTCGCGTATGCTGTCGGCACTGGCATAAAGAACGGTTTCGCCTTTCAGCACCCACTCCTTTTTGGTGATATTGTAATCTCTGATCTTTCCTGCAAATTTATAGATACCTTGGAAAAGGCGGCGATGAATGGTGATATATTCAATAGGCGAGAATGTGAACGTTTTTTCCGATAATATCTCAGCAATACGTGCCGAAACCTTATCGGCTTCTTCCGTTCTGTCTTCTATGTCTGCCCTGACGGTCTTAGACTCATAGTAGCTATCAATAAGTTGTTTGGCTTCTTCGATAGTTATATCACCCTCAATATGCTGACGTGCCGTTTGTATCAGATATTCAGACGGTTTTAAATCATCCACCGCCTGCAAGCCGATAGCGGTTTGCCAAGCATAGCCTTTTTCTCTTTTTTGAGGCTCTCCTTGTCTTATATATTCTTCAAAGTCATTCATCGTCTAATGTTTTTAGCTGTTTAATTTATCAATTTTAATCTTTCCAGACATCAATTTGGGCAGAATTGAGTCTCGAAGATTCGTAAGTCGCAGCGATTCGGATATAATGTTCTTTTTCTTTTGTATTATAGAATTGACTATGTCAGAAAATTGATTTAATACATTGTTATCAGGAATCGCTATTGACATTCCTTTTAGATGTATTGGACCAAAGTTTGCTTGAACACTGCCAGAAGCTAACTCTATTTGTTTATTGAGGAAAAGAGAAGAACCTAAATATCCGTATAAAAAACCTAATTGTCTATTAATTCGAGGAGTAAATCGGATGACACTGGTATTCAAACATAAAGGAAGATATTCTTTAAGTACTAAAGCCTTTCTGCCCAATGTCCCTGAGCAAGATATAACAATATCATTTTCTTTGAGCATAAAATGAGCATATTTACCTTGAGCCTCCTCATCCGAAATCATATTGGCATTTTGTATATTAATGATGTCATTATTGATGCATCTAATGTTGATAAATTTAGTACCATTATTAACATATTGCCAATTTCTAATTCCTGGGCCCTCTTGAAAATTAAAGATACTAGAAATAGGTTGTATGTTCCATCCTTCAGGTATCATTCCCAATTCAGAATCTACGAACTTTCCACCTCTAAACGGTTCGAAATCCACGAACCACGACTTGAACAACGCCTGTGTCTGCTGCTCTAAATTATCATTTATCTGCCTGTTTTTGTAAAACAGATGATTCTTATTGTTATATGTATTGTATCTTATCCGCATTTTAATTAATGTATTTACGATGAGATAGTTTTACGTTATTTTGATTAACCATAGCATAATGCATGGTAGTATCAATTTTTACATGACCAAGTAACTTTTGTACTTGTTCTACAGGCATTCCTTTATCTATAGCCATTGTAGCAAGTGTTCGTCGGAATTTGTGAGGATGGACACGAGCTATTTTTGAAGAATGCCCAATTTTACGTAGTCGAACCTCTACACCCGATATTTGCAGTCGGTTATGTGGCTTGGCAAGAGAGACAAATAATGCTTTGTTTCTGTCTTTACGGGAGCTAAGATATTGTTGCAGATGTATTTTAGCTCTTGCATTGAAATATACTATCCGTTCTTTATTTCCTTTGCCAAAAACAATGCATTCTCGTTCGTTAAAATTGATGTCTTCTCGGTTTAGTTTTACTAATTCACCGACACGCATTCCGGTTGAGCATAAGAGATCAATCATTGCAAGGTCACGAATTTCCGTACAGTTGTCGCGAAGGTGTTCGATGTTCTCATCAGTAAGCACTTCTTTGATTTGTGTGCCGGTTTTTACTTTATGGATTCTATGTATAGGACTCTTTATAATATAATCCTCTTCTTCAAGCCATGAAAAGAAGGAAGAAAAGATTCGTCGAATATTATCTATTGTCACTTTGCTGGACTTATGCTTGCGTTGGAATACAGCCAAATATGCTCGTATATCTTCTGTAGAATAGTTTACTACTTTTTTAGGCATAGTCTTGAAAAGTTGTTTGACTGTTGAACTATAATATTTGATAGTCGGAGTAGTACAGCCTTCAACTTGCTTTGCGGACAAAAAGATTTCAAGCAGACGGTCGTTTGTAGCAGCATTTTCATGCTCTTTCTCACCGTCTTTTGTAATGGTGTATTTACTTATAACTTGAAGTAATACTCCATTAAGTTGAGCCATTTGTTCTATACTTAAAACATCTGTCATCGCATTGCTAATTTCTTGAATCAAATTTTCTTTCATATTCTTCTATTATTGAGTTAATTAATAAATCGAAGAATATAGTAATATTTATTTGATTGTGAATCCTATACTAGATAATTGTTTGCGAATTTCTTCTTCGAGGTCATGGGATTGTGCAAATAAATCAGATAATTCAGAAGTCAAACGTTCCATTTTTTCTTGAAACGGTTCTCCGTCATCTTCTGTTTCTGCAATTCCTACATACCGTCCCGGGGTGAGGATATAATCTTGTTTGGCTACATCCTCTATTGATACAACAGCACAATAACCTTTTTCATTTTCTAAAGTTCCTGAATTGAAAGCATCAAAAGTACCCGCTATTTTCATTATATCTTCTTCGGATAATTCACGGAGCTTACGGGTAATCATGCTACCCATGTTGCGGGCATCAACGAACAGTATTTTATTCGTTTGTTTTTTAGCCCGGTTGAGGAACCATAAAGAGACTGGAATACCTGTCGTATAAAAAAGTTGGGAAGGTAATGCTATGATACCTTCTATTAGATCTGCCTTTATAATATTTTCGCGGATAGTTCCTTCACCGCCTGTTTGCGAGGATAGAGAACCATTGGCAAGTACCATCCCTATACGTCCTTTGGGGGAAAGATGATGAATCATGTGTTGAAGCCAGGCAAAGTTGGCATTTCCAGCAGGAGGTATACCATATTTCCAGCGTACATCATCCTGAAGTTTGTTAGCTCCCCAATCACTTAGGTTAAACGGAGGGTTTGCCAGAATGTAATCAGCTTTTAGTGTAGGATGCTGGTCATCAAAAAATGTGTCAGCGTTGAATTTTCCAAGGTCAGGCTCAATGCCTCGAATCGCCAGATTCATTTGAGCCATTTTCCATGTAGTAGGATTGCTGTCTTGACCGAATACTGATATGTTATTGATATTTCCATGATGTCGTTCGATAAATTTGGCTGATTGTACAAACATGCCACCAGAGCCGCAAGCTGGATCGTATACGCGTCCGCTATATGGCTGAAGCACTTCAACTAATGTACGGACAATACATGATGGTGTGAAAAATTCACCGGCAAGTTTTCCTTCTGCTTCTGCAAATTTGGAGAGACAATATTCATAGGTACGCCCTAGTATGTCCTTACTGTCCCCATGTTCTTTCATTTGAACGTTTGTAAATAAATCCACAACATCCCCTAAACGGCGTTTATCTAATTCTGGTCGTGCGAAGTTTTTAGGAAGAATCCCTTTTAAACGAGGATTTTCTTTCTCTATCAGTCGCATGGCGTTGTCGATGACAGTACCAATCTCCGGAGTATGTGCTGCTTCTGCTATGACCGACCAACGAGCCTCTTTGGGAACAAAGAAAATATGCTCATAGGAATATTCATCTTTGTCTTCCTCAAAGCCTTCTCCTTCATTGATAAGAGCTTGATGTTTTGCTTCGAAACTGTCTGATATATATTTAAGGAAAATAAGTCCTAAAACGACTGATTTATATTCTGATGCATCCATGTTGCCACGTAATAAATCAGCTGCTTTCCATATTTGTTTTTCAAATCCTAATTCGGCTGTATTTGTCTTTGCCATACTATTATATTTTTGTCATTGTGATTAATGTTTATGTACTCACTTTAAGTTCACAGATACTTTTAATGAGGTTGATGCAAAAGTAGAAAATAATTTCCATAGTGCTGTCATACTTTAAATGAGAAGTAAATGTAGGCATTATTATTGATGTAATTGTTATAGTTGGAGTAAAATTTATTCTTTTGGTTGTTAGAATATGCAGAAACTCCTATTCTAACAAAAAAATATGATTTGCAATGAACATTCTAATGCAAGTTTAATACTTCGCTTAACTTATCTCCAATAATTTTCTTCTCATTACTACCGATAGTAGACAATCTCACCAACGGAATTCCGTACAACTCTAAAATACGATCCTTTTTAATATCACGTTCTGACTGACTCGTCCCCGATTTGTGGAATGCATAACCATCCGTCTCAATAGCCAATACCGGTTGTTTACTCACACGATTATAAATTAGAAAATCAATATGAGTATTTATATTTGCAGCATATTTGCTTTCCTCTTCATTCAATAGAGAATAATCCTGAATCAACATATAGAGTGGTAAATGGCAAATGATATTCAAATGACGCATATTGATATTTTCTTTCAGGATATCTTCAAGTAATGCAAATGTAAGATTCTCGGAATCGTATTCGGATATTTTCTTGTGCTTCTTCAAATAGGCAATTCGAGCATCTGTATATTGCTCATATAGATAATCGAATATAGAATGAATCTTACTGGTGGAAACAATGCCATTGTTATATTCGATATAAGCAATCAAATCGCTGATATTGCAGTCTTTGGGTTGTTCGTTTCCCGATACGACTAAATAGAATTGTGACTTAGCCCGCGAAACAGCAACATTGAGCAGGTTGGGATCGTCGGAAAAGGAAGTGATGATATCGTCGACAGTGGTCATAATGATAGCCTCCTTTTCTCTTCCCTGAAATTTATGGACTGTTGCGACATCAATATCCTCTTCAAGTGCGGATTTTACTGCATCTACTTGTTTGTTATATGGAGCTATGACGCCAATTTCATCTGTTTCATAAGATAGATTCGGTAGTACTTCCTCTTTGATAACATCTATTTCCCGTTGATTCATGTGGCTGCGGGAGTGGTTACCTTTGGCTGTCCGTATGGCACAAATGACATCCTCTTCTCCTTTATCACGTGTCATGATGACAAGATCTCCACCATAAAATTTCTGATTACAGAAGTTGATGATTCGGGGATGGCATCGATAATGTTCCCGTAACAAGGTCTGTGGTACATTCGGAATAACTTTGCAGACGGATTGCAGAAAACTCATATTGGCACAATCATATTCCGGCTTAATCAGGCAGGCATTAGCGATAAAGTTTAGCTTTTCCTTATTTTCTTCCGTGACTACATTGGGAAGTTGCATGGTGTCACCGACAATGATTGCATTTTTAGCACATGACAAGGCTAAAGCTCCGGTTTCAACGGAAACCTGTGACGCTTCGTCCATAATGATATAATCATATACGGCATCTCGTTGCAGACTGCTTAATGATGAAAAGGTCGTACTTAATATAATAGGGTATTCTTTTTGTACCTCTCGCCAATTATTTCTTAGATCAGGGAGCGTAAAGATGGGCTTGTCATGATTATTGCCATAGGTATGAAATAACTGATTCCTTAGATATTTCATTGATGTATCGGTCATTTGTCTAGCCATTTCTGCTGCATCTTTGTTGGCAAGCTCCTTTTCTAATGTGTCTATTTCGACTTCCAGTTCTGCGTACTTTGTTTGGTAGAATAAGATTTGGAAGTCGGCGATAATCAAACTCATCTCCCGTTTATAGAAACCTTTATCAGGGATTTTACAAATCGTTTTGCTCCTGAATTTAAAGAATAACCATTTCAACCGTTGAATAAAAGCTGCTATTCCCCGAGGACTTGATGATTGTTCTTTTTCTGCAAATTGCTGACATTCATTCCATAAATTCAGAAGGTCTGCCGAACTGGAATTTTTCCGTTGTTGGAGAGTAAATTCTTTTGTTCCGAACTCTTGCAGATAATGTTGCCACTCTATTTTTAAAGCTTGTATTTCCTGTCTTGCCATGGCAAGGCGTTCCTGTTTGTAAAATATGCTTTTTAGTTCTTCTGTCTGATGATGTATCTGATTGAGAAATTGAGGTTGGTCGACATCCGTATCATGCCATGACTCAAAGTGCTCCGGATATTGTTTTTCCTCTTCTTGAGTCTCGATGAATTTCTCTTTGTTAGCTGTGCTGCCAAGCAATGCAACAATGAATCCCATATCGTATTTGGATAACTTCTCAAGTACATTGACAATGGCGGAGTTATTATTAGATACTACCTGAACAGTCTTACCACGCACAAGGATATTGGCAATGATGTTCAGAATCGTTTGGGTCTTTCCAGTTCCCGGAGGTCCTTGCACAACACTGATTTGATTCTCAAAAGCTGCCTGGACTGCTTTTTGCTGGCTTGCATTACAACCGAAAGGAAAAATCAAGGTTGAGGCAGTCCGGGTCTGCATTTTATATTTTTGAGGATTCAGATATACAGCAATAGCTCTGTTGTTTGCGATGAAATGAATCTTTTCATATTGTTTTGCCAATAGCTTCGTTCCGTCATCAGCTTTCAATTCGTTCGCATCGGCAACTTTCTTCAAATATTCGAATATACTTTTCGAACGACTCTCTCCCAAGCATGATTCGATAATTTCTAAGTCTTTTTCTCTGTAATCATACTCTTTACCATTCAGAAAACGAATGTGCCAATAGTTGTGTGATCCGGCCTTAAAAATAGATAAGGCTTTGATGTTTGATAAAGTTCTCCCTTTACTGATTATTTGATAATTATTGAGGTCCGGTTTGTCCGGATCAGTCAGCCAAAGGACATTTTCTTCTTTGTAAGTATACGCACTGGGAACATTCCGGAATACTACCTTATAGTTGCCATTATGATTTTGGCAACTTTCTATTTCAGGAGTCTTGATTTGACCTTTTATAATAATCAGATTTTCGGAAGTATCTATCATAGGCTTGTGTGTAAATATAATAAGTCATGCTGCTGTTTTTATTTATTATTTAGGATATAAAAGTAAGAATATTTTCCAGAATATCAAAGCTGAAGTAGAAAAAACAGTGAATGACTTTATTCAGCTTTGTATTGTTATAAATATAGAGTGAGATTCGGTTTGGGAGTATTGAACGTGATAAAAGAGATTTGTTTTGCCAATGAAATCATTATCTTTGCAAGGTATATATTAATGAACGAGGAGGATATTATGCTTGCATACACATATATTGAACACGGAAAGTTTGAATTGCAGGAGGAAGCAAGACCGGAAATAAAGGATTCACGGGATGCAGTCGTGCGTGTAACACTTGGTAGCATCTGCACCAGTGATCTTCATATTAAACATGGCAGTGTGCCGCGTGCTGTGCCCGGAATAACTGTCGGGCATGAGATGGTAGGTGTGGTAGAACAAGTAGGGGCTGATGTCACTTCGGTGAAGCCTGGTGACAGGGTGACTGTGAATGTCGAAACTTTCTGCGGTGAGTGTTTTTTCTGTAAGCATGGATATGTGAATAACTGTACTGATCCTAATGGCGGTTGGGCTTTGGGGTGTCGAATAGATGGCGGTCAGGCGGAATATGTCAGAGTTCCTTATGCGGATCAGGGGTTGAACCGTATTCCGGATACAGTGAGTGATGAACAAGCTTTGTTTGTCGGTGATGTGCTTGCAACAGGTTTTTGGGCAGCACGCATCTCGGAAATTACCGAGGAAGATACTGTTCTTATCATCGGTGCCGGACCTACCGGGATTTGTACTTTGTTGTGTGTGATGCTGAAGAAGCCAAAACGCATTATTATCTGTGAGAAATCTCCTGAAAGAATTCGGTTTGTTCGCGAGCATTATCCTGATGTGTTGGTGACTGAACCGGAAAACTGCAAGGAATTTGTTCTCAAGAACAGTGACCATGGTGGTGCAGATGTTGTTTTGGAAGTGGCAGGGAGTGACGATTCTTTTTATTTGGCTTGGAATTGTGCCCGTCCTAATGCTATTGTCACGATTGTAGCCCTCTATGATAAACCACAGCTTCTTCCTTTACCTGATATGTATGGCAAGAATTTGGTTTTTAAAACAGGTGGAGTGGATGGCTGCGATTGTAACGAGATTCTCATGCTGATTGAGGAAGGTAAAATTGATACTACTCCTCTTATTACACATCGATTTCCATTAAATGAGATTGAGGAAGCTTACCGTATTTTCGAGAACAAGTTGGATGGGGTTATTAAAGTAGCTATATCAGGAAATAAATAAAAATAGAATTTTTGTATGAAGAATATACTGATAGTAAGTAATAATGATATGTGCCGCAGTCGTATGGCACAGGAAATTTTGAACTCCTTCGGTAGAGGGATGAAGATTAGTACTGCCGGTATTTTGGCTGGAAATTCTGTCCCTGACGTTGTTTGCCAAGTGATGGAACAAAATGGATATGACTTTTCGCGTAGAAAGCCCTGTGACGTTGCGACGTATGCCCAACAGACGTGGGATTATGTCATTACCCTTTGTTCGGAAGCGGAGGAAGTGCAAAAGGAAATGCAGGGGGTAGTGAGAAAATACGTTTCTTTCAACTTTACAGATCCCTTTCAGGGAGGAATTCATGTAGAAGATGAGCAGGAAGAACGGGTTAGGGCACTATATGACATCATGCATAAAGAACTGTATGAGTTCTTTCGAAGTGAATTGATGGAAAAGTTGTTACCTCGCTGTTCTTGTGGCGCAAATACGTATTGTAGATGTGAGTAGGAATATAAGTAAAATCATATATGTACATCATCCGGTGATGGTGGCAGATCTGTGTCATTTTGAACGCGAAGTTGCCAGAAAGCAATAGCGGATGCGGCGGCTACATTGAGAGAATCGACACCGTTTGCCATAGGAATGCGGACTACATAGTCCGCCTCATTGATTGTTTCGTTTTGAAGACCATCCCCCTCTGTTCCCATTACGATGGCTAACTTGGGTTCGGTTGCTAAGATAGGATTATCGATAGAGATTGATTTCTCCGTGAGTGCCATAGCGACTGTACGGAAACCCTGTTTACGCAACTCATTGGGAGAACTGTCCAACCAAGTCCATGGTATCAGGAAGACAGAACCCATCGAAACCCTGACTGCACGTCGGTTTAATGGATCACAAGAATTGCGTGTTAATAATATAGCATCTATTCCCAAGGCGGCTGCGGAACGGAAGATGGCTCCGATATTAGTAGCGTCTACCACGCCCTCAATGACTACGATCCGTCGAGCTTTCCGACACACCTCCTCTGCACTTGGTAGTGCTCGACGACGCATGGCGCAGAGGACACCGCGCGTCAGTGTATATCCGGTCAATGTGGCAAGTAACTTTCTTTCACCGGTATAGACAGGTATATCACCACAACGTTCAATGATGCCAGCGGCATCACCAGTGATATGCTTCTGTTCACACAAGAGGGCTAAAGGTTCATAACCAGCATTCAGAGCTACATGGATAACTTTGGGGCTTTCTGCAATAAGCAATCCCTTATCAGGCTCGATACGATTGCGTAATTGAGCTTCGGTGAGGGTACTGAATATTTCTACTCCGGAGTCTGTTAAGGATGATATTTCTATAATGGGCATAGTGATTTCTTTAAACGATCTATTTTATTGCAGCAATGATAGTATGCGCTTCTTACTTACCGATGCAGAATGTTCCTAACCTTATCTTTTATCATTGATTTTCAATGTTTTAGTTGTTTTAGATAAGAGCAACAGCAACAGAATAGCAACAAATTTGCAGAAAACCCTGTTTCGGGTCTTGTCTTCTGCTGACAAAGATATGGAATTTGAGTTAACACGCAAAGAATGTCGTCATCAGGGGTAATTTCGCCTGTCAACTCTGAGAGGAAAAACACGGAGGCACGAAAAAGGCGGTCTTTGAACCGCCCTTTCTAAATCCATAGTTATTTTTGACGAATTTTCTGTATGTGCCTCTCAAATTCATTCTTGGTGTAATTTATCATCAGAATTTCAATCGGGGCGCACAAACCGCCATTCGTCTTTATTCTCATTCACGAGTGAAAGTGTTTGTGTGGAATGTTGGATCACTTAAATCGGTATCAAATAACTTGATTGTGTTTTCATCAACAATCGTATATTCCCAAATTTTACCGACAAGAGCATTGAAATAGTCTTTCTTTTCGCTGTGTTGAGAATAAGCTACAATCTGTTTCAGGTCTGTGTCAATATAAAAATAGAAATTGTCATCATAATATGTTGAATGATATTCCATAGTACCATAGAAATCCATTTCAACATCGTTCATTGTGCTTTTCTTCTGAACAGGTTCAGGGAAAGGGGAAAATACGATAGTTGTAGAAGTCATTCCGCCGTCATAAGAGAATGTGCCGTTCAGAACTTGTAGGGCTTCTCTTTCAGCCGTTGAATATCCCGATGCCTGTTCATCATCATCTTTTGAACATCCCGAGAAAAGGGTCATACACAACAGGGCGGCTAAAACCGCTGCCCCTTTTGAACACGTCTTGAATAATGCTTTTGTTCTCATTTCTGTCTATAATTAAATGTTAATTGTCTTTCAAGCCGACTTTGCTATTTCAGACAGAAACGCACACAAGAAACGTGGGCACTCCTTGTTGGTCAGAGGCATCGCCAAACGCCCGAACACTCCACAAGGAAAATGCCCACGTATATGACGCGGGCATCCACCATTGCTTCTGAGTGTTCTGAATTTTTGGCGATTTTCTGACCTCAACTGCAACAGCAAACGCTATTTTGTTCAAATATGTCGTGCCAAAGGTACTGAAAATCTCAAAATTTCCGATAGTTTTTCCGATTTATTTTCTTATAAGATAATCAGATAAAGCGTTTAATCAGGCTGAAAAGCTCTTTCCTGAACAGTATCAGGACAATGACCAGCAAGCCCCAGAAACCGTACATCTGTGTTTTCTGCCACCAAGTCAGTTCACGTTCAACCTCAACCGTTTCATAGACGGTTCTGTCCTTGTACCTGTAAACGATGCTGTCTTTCCGTTCAACAGGCGTTTCAACCTCAAACGGCTTTTCCTGCGGCTTTGTGTTCAGGTCATGATACAGCGTACCGTCAGGGTTTATCCGTGCGTCAGAGACGGCGTAGTCATTTTCCAAGTGTGAAGTGCTGTCGGCTGTTGTCCTCTCCGCTGTCTGAGCGGGGATTTCAAGATAAACGGTGTCTTTGACATATTCTGTCCGTGTCTGAACCTCGACCCTTACGCTGTCCTGCTGATGTGTTGTTTCGGTCAGGCGGCGTGTCGTACCACAACCGCCCAACAGAAACATCAGCGATATGAAGATAAGAACCCGTTTCATTGTCAGTTGTCTTTGATGAAGTTCAGAATGCCGTTGACATGAAGCCCGATAATCGTCTTTTTCCCTGTCTCGGACAGAAGATAGGAGACATCCTCCCTGTTGTCCTGAAAAAGGTTCTCAGTCAGGACGGCGGGGCATTTCGTATGTTTGAGAATATAAAAATGCGCCTCCTTGTCAGGGTCTCCGTCTGTCATGTCCTTTCTTATCTTGAAGCCCGCTTTTTCGGCTTCACGGTAAAGACAGGTGGCAAGTTCATCAGCCTTTGTCTCGCCGACAGAAGTCCAAGCCTCCCAGCCCCGTGCGTTCATCCATTGACCGTTTCCCGCAGCGTTGCAATGAACTGAGATAAGAATAACATTCTTTGTGCCGAACTTATCGCAGACTGCATTCACTCGCTGACAGCGAACGACAAGAGGGATATCAGTTTCTTCCGTGACTATGCGTTCAGCGTCAAAGCCCCGTTCTTTCAGTTCTGAAACAATTCTCTCGGCTATCTCTCTCGCGTATGCGTACTCTCTCAGAGAACCGTCAGGGGAACATTTCCCCTTTGTGTCAACTCCGTGACCGTTGTCTATTAAGATTTTCATCTGTTTTTTGTTTTAAGTTAGATACACCCGATAATAATCCCGATAAGGTCGCACAAAAGGTCTTTCTTTTCAAAAGTTCCCTTTTTGAGCCATTTGTCCCAAACAAACTCTTTTGCGATACCAACAAAAGCCGTTATCAGAACAGCCCACCACAGGGGCAGGACAAGGTTCAGAACGCTGACTAAGACGGAACAGCATAAGATATGCAGAAGACCGTCTTGACCGATGTAATTCAAAATCTTCTCTTTCATTGTTTATTCCTCCTTTTTATCTGTTGATTTATCTCTGTTCTTTCTCTCGCTCAAAGCCTTGTTTATCCCGCCGCCAGCCATGAAGCCGCCGACACAGAGAACAAACAAGCCCAAAGCGTCAAGGTCTGTTTTCAGACTCCCGTTCACACAAACATCCCATATCAGGCAGAAGCACACGCACAGACCTATTAAAGCCCCGACAATGCTTGAAAGTACAAGGGCAAAAGACTTGCTGCTGTCAAGGGTGTTAGCCCTTATCAGGCTTTTCAGATATTCAGCTATCTTCATTCTCATCTTTATTGTCTGTTTCTTTATTGTCCTCATAGAACGCATCATAATCCCCAGCTGCAAGTTTTTTCAGGCGGCAATATGTACGCTTCGGTAACCGCCCTTTGAAACATTCATCATCAGGGCGCACACAAATGTTGTGTTCAGCTTCTTTAAGGGCAAGTTTCAACTCGTTATTCTCACGGATCAGGGCGTTGTTCTCTCTCTCCTGTTCATGCTTTTCTGCATATAACTTGTCGAGACGGTCATTAAGTTCCTTAATCTTTTCGTCCTGTTGTTCTATACGCTTCTGCAAGCTCCCCACAAGGGATTTCATCACATTAAGTTCCTTTTCGTCAGCCTCAATGTTCTTCATTCGGCGTTCGGGTTTCATGAAAAACAGGAATTTTATCAACCCTATACCGCCGAGAGAACTGACAGCCAGAACAACAACTTTCACTATTTCACTTAATATATCCATGAGGTTTTGAGTTTAATTGAGTTTGAGACAAAGGTACGACAAACTGATTATATTGTAATCACATAAGGGCGTAATTTTCCATTTTAGCCTCCAATTCATTAATCCTGTCACGTTTCAACTGTCTTTCAGTCGAAAGGCTGTCGATGTCATAAGGAAGCGGTGCGCCCGTCAGGGACGCTTCATAACACTTCATGACCCGATAATCGGTCGCAGAAAGCTCATCTTTCAAGGTCTGAATTTCAGCCCTGATTTTCTGAACATCAAATTTCTTCACATATTGATACCCGATGTGGTCGCCCGCATCATAAGGTATAGGGATGATGACAAAATCAGGGTCATCGCATGAAAGGCTGTCCTCGACAATCTTGTCAACAGGCTTCCATTCATCTGACAGGTTCTGAACCTGTTCTTCAACACTGACCGTCCGTGCGTGTGAAACGCCGTCTTCATCAACCCAGTTCTCCGTGAACTCTGAGAGGAAGCGGGAGTGAAGAATCCCGCCCTCAATGTAACCGTATTCAATCAATTCTTCTTCCATGACAAATTAAAATTTATATTTTGAAACAACCCATACTTGAACGCTCTCTCCGTTGATTGCCGCCCTCACAAAATGTGCAATAAGTTCTTGCCCCTCGCTGACATCATAATACTCGTTTTCTGTATGGTCATCAAATATCTTCTGACCGTTTCGGGGATAAATTCTCATAGACCCCGTCCACCATTGCTTGAAGATTATTGTTTGACCCTCACGGGTTGAAGCGGGGAGATAGACTTTAGCCTGACTGTTTGTGAAGCCGACAACAAGGCTCATCGCGTCTGTCAGGTAAACTCCTGATGCCGTTATGTATTTAATGCCGTAGATAACCCCTTTTACTTTCAGGTTGAAGAAATAACCGCCGTATGACGGTGCTGTCCCTGAGTTTGAGGCATACCCGTACATTCCCGCAATAAGCCTTTCATCGGCACCTGTCGACCATTGGCTTTTGCTCAGGTTTCCATAACCGAGAGCGCATATCGCAGCCCGTTGATCCATACCTGATGAAGCCGCCACACATTGAGTTCCCGCCCTGTTCGCGAAGATACCTGTCGGGGACATATAGCTGACCGTGCTTGAATTGTTCTTTGAACGTGTCTCAACGATTCCGCTTCCAGCATCAAGCGTGATGACAGAACCGAGATTTTCCTGAGAATAAGAACCACCCGAAGTCGCTGACGTGATTTTTATCCGTTTGTTCTTCGCGTCAAGCTCAATTATGTCTCCCGTTCCGAGCGTTGAGACAATGCGCCCGCCTTTCATGAACCAGTCTCCGATGTTCGCACCCTCCGCCAATAACAGGTTTGTCGCAACGCTTTCAAATGAAGCCCCGAAAGAGTTCCATTTGTTTGTGTTCGGCGGGGCGACATTTGAGAATGTCCCAGCGTCAATGCGGGCGATATAATATGTTGAACCGTTTTTGACACAATCAAGGCGGTTTTTGTTCCCGTAATATGACTTTGATGAACTGTATGTTCCCCTGTAAACCATAACAGGGCTTGAACCGTCTGCGCCGTCCTTGCCGTTATACGGGGTTAGCCTGACAGGTGTTGTCCATTGGCTGACAAGCGTCTTCCCGTCCCCTGACTTCACGGCTGATGTCATCCAAAGATATTCAGCCGACCCGACAGAGGGCGTTGTCGTTGTCCAACCGCTCGGGTTCAAAGATGACTTTGAGAGAGACGGCGGAGAAGTTGTAGAGCCGTTCTTTGCAAATCTCAGTTCCGTATAATTACCCGCTGAACCGTCATCGCCCTTGTCGCCTTTCTCCCCTTTGATTTGACCGACATTCTCCCATTTTGAGCCGTTCCAAACATACAAGTCCCCGTTGATGATGTATGCGTCCCCCTCAGTTCCCGTTGCGGGGAGCTTTGAAGTGTCAGACAGCGTGCCTTTGATTGTTATGCTCGTTCCGTCAGCCCCCTTTGAGCCTTTTGCCGTGACCGTCCAATAAACCGTGTTTGACGGGGCGACACCCTTTGCGGGCGTGGCGTAAATGTAACGGTAGGTTGATGTCAGACCGTTCAGGGTGTAAGTGACCTCATCGCCGTTATAATATGTGTACGATGAGTTATAAGCCCCCCTGAAACAGCCGATATAACTTTCTGAACCGCTCTGGCTTTGAACGATAGTCCCCTTGATTTTCAGTTCCCCGTCCCCGTTGACATTATATGACAGCTTGTCGCCGAGTTTGAGGGCGTTTGCCACGAAGTCAAAGAAACTGTTCCCGTCCCCTGAAACAACCCTGTCAGTTGTCACACGTCCAGGCAGAACCTCCGAAAAACCATACAGGGTAACGAAACTTCTCACACCGTCATACTCTGAATTGAGAACACCGACAAGAAGATGATAGAACCCTGAGACAGCCTCCATTTTGATAGCCGTCTCAGACATGATGAAACTTCCCGTCTGTGCCGTTCTTGACACTTTGGCGTACAGATAGTATTTCTTTGACCCGTCATCAAGCCGTCCGCTTATATAGGCACTCATGTTCCAATACTTGTATTCAGAGGCTTTGTGCGCTGAACTGATAGAGGCTATTCCGAGCGTCATGTGCTGAATTATGCCCGCCTCCGCTGAAAGCTGTTTCGCCTCAATGTCATAAGTTATGCTGTGGGCGACCTGAACGGGGTTTGTCTTTGAATTGACAAACCTGAATTGAAGACTTTCATCGCCGACAAGCATTGACATCGTCTGAACCGCAATCGGGTTGATTGAGTTCGTGAAGTTCTCCAGCAGAGCGTCTTCAAGCATTGAGATAGTCTCCTTTGCGTCCCTGAACCGTCTCTTTGTGAACTGAATTGAAGCACGGTGCAGGTCTTCCATGACAACGCCCTCGCTTTTCAGCTCATTGAGCGTTGAAGACACGCCTCCGCTGACGGTTGTGTTTGAAAGTTCAATTACGGGGCTGTACGGCTTGTTGATATAATCCTTTACCCCCGTTATGCGAACGAGAACACCGTCTTTCTGAAACTGTTCATCAGAGAACAGGATATAGCCGCCGAGCTTGATCCGCCCGCCGATGTTCAGCCAGTCTTTCTTTGACCAAATCCCGTCAAGTTCTCCCGTGAACGTGAATTTCTGTTCTTCATTGTCAAAAAGATATTTCACGGCGGCACGGAACATATCCCACGAAGCACCCGTCTTTGTCTCATCGTCACGGATATAGCTGTCAGGCAACATACACTTGAAGACAGCATATTTGTCGCCCGCTTTCGGGGCGAATGTGGCGTTCGGCATTGTCTGACCGTCTAACTCTGCGGGAACAATCTCGAACCGCCTTGCAGCCTTGTTTTTGACCGCTTCATGATAATACTTGACCTCAAATTCACGCCCCGCAAGCATACCTGACTGAAAGATGATTGTCATCGTCTCGCCCTCAATCAGGCATTCTTCATAATTCAGCGTGGACGGGATGCTTGTGTCGATGATGTCATAGAAATTATTCCCTGCGTCAACAACGGCAACGCTGCTGACCGTTCCGACACGCTTCGGATAAATCTCAGAACAGTCAAGACTGTCTTCGGCGAGCGATGACAGTTGTTTGTCATAACGCCGTATTGACAAGCCCGATTCATCTACCACATAATTGCGGGCGTTAGCCTTGACAAAGCCCGCCTCGTTCTCAAAGTGTTCCCCGTCATAGGCGAGTGTCTGACCAGCGGGAAGCTTGAGTTCAGAAGAACCGTATTTTGACGGGTCTATGTTATCCGTTCCGCCCTGAACAAAGAGTATTTCAATCGGTGGAGTGTCTCCTGTGTTTGAACGCCCGACACCTGACTTGAATCCGTTTCCACGCCCATAGGAAAGAGGCAGGGGTGCGCTCTTGTTGTACTCTACCTTTTTAAGAGACACACGCTTTCCGACAAACTCATATTCCGTGTTGAACTGTGAAGCCTGTTTTTGAAGCGCAGCGATACAGAAGTCATGATCGTATGCGATAAGGGTCTCAACGCCGTCAACACAGTCTCCAACCGTCCAGCCCGTGTCACGGCGGTTCATGTTGTCAACGAACATTTGAAGATGTTCAATCGGCTTTGCGGTCAAAGAAAACTTCAAACGCCCGTCAACGGGATTTCTGAACTTCCAAATCTTCGCCTTTGCTTCGGGAGCTTCAAAAATGACCGTGTATTCAAACAGCCGCTTGTGCTTCATCTTGAAGTTCTCAGGGCGTTCAAGCGTGAATTTCTCCCCCTGAAACTCACAATAAGCCCCGACAGGTATCTCAACGTGTTCGGGCAGGGAATAATAAAGAGTAAGGCTATGGTCGCCCATTATGACCCTGTTCCGATAACTGTTGTCATCGACCTCAACATCAAGAACCCTGTACCCGAGATTATTGTAAATTATCATATCATTAAACTTTGAGTTATTTTTTCCGAATTTCCCCGCATTTCAATTATCTTTTATGATTGGTATGTTTATACCATAATCATTTTTTGCTTGAAATATGGGGCTAAAAAAGCCTTTTCAGGTACAAAGAGGCTTCCCGTCACTCATTTCGTGTTGAACGGCGGCGGGAAGCTGTCTTTGAATGTTACTGAATGCCGAATTCAAGGCAGTCGGCATCCACCTGTGCTTTCAGAGAGGCACGCTCGGACAAATAAGCCTTGTATGCGGCTATTTTTGCCTTTGCCACCTCACTTGTCTTTGAGCCGTCATACATTCCGAGATTAGCGGCGTTGAACTCATTGACAAGTTTCTGTTCCTGATTGTTGTCCCACTTCTCCGTGATAACCTTTTCAGTTATCTTGTTTGAAGACAGGGGCGACCAAACAGTCACTTCCTCGCACTTCCATTGTTCCTTGACAGGGGCTTCCGCCTGAGCGGTCACGCCGTCTGTCTCGGCAGGGGCGGGGTTCTCGACTTTCTGAATGTTGAAGCGGTAAACGAAACTACCGTTACCGACAGCCTCCAATTTGGTCGGCTGATTGTCATAAAATGCTACCATAATAAGACGGTTTAATGATTGTTTTTAATAAATGTTTGCTGTTACTGTGTTTTGCCCAGCCGAGCCACGGGGCGACCGCCTGTTTATAAGCCTTTGCGTCAAGCGGGGGCTTGCGGCGGTTCAGGCGTGAAACGGCGTGACAGAAATTTTTCTTTATGCTCTTTCGGATAAGTTTCTGTTCACGGAAGAACTGATACCCGACATAATCAAGCGCACGACCGTGCCTGTCCTGACGGTTCTTCGCTATGGGGAATATCTGATAATTCCCTTTGATTGTCAGTTCAAGGTCGTTTTCAAGATAGTCTTTGATGAACTTGAAGACCTCATGAAGAACTTCCTTGCTCTCGGCGAGAAACGGGATGTCATCAGCGTACTCAACACAGGCGATGTGCGGTCTTTCTTTCAGGTTCAAAGCCTTTCTGACAAGTTCAGGCAGCTTCTCGTTGACCCAATGCATGAAATAACACAGGTACAGGTTCGCAAGATATTGACTGAGATAATTTCCGATGGGAAGTCCCTCTGCGCTGTCTATAATCTCATCAAGAAGCCACAACAGGTCAGTGTCCTTGATTTTTCTGCGTACAAGCCTCTTTGTCACTCTGTGGCTGATTGAGGGGTAGTACTTCTTGATGTCAATTTTCAGACAGTAGAGCGGCTTGCCCTTGAAATCCCTGATTATCTTGTCAACCTGACGGGCGCAGCCCTCAATGCCACGCCCCTTGACACAGGAATAAGTGTTGTAAGTGAAAGTCTTGACCCAAATCGGTTCAAGAACATTCATGATCGCATGATGAACTATCCTGTCGGGATAATACGGGAGGCGGAAGATAAGACGTTCTTTCGGCTCATATATCGTAAAGACATCATACGGAGAGGTCTTGAATGTCTTTGTCAACAGGGCTTCATGCAGGGCAAGGATATTCGCTTCACGGTTCTTGTCGTGAACCCTGACCCCGTATGTCCGTGTCTTCCCTCTGCGGGCTTTCTCATCGGCGAGCCGCAAGTTTTCAACGGAGATTATCTTCTGATATAAGTTGCCAATTCTTTTCATCTTCTCTGCTTTGCTTTTCTTAGTTGGAGTCTTCGGTAGCCCATACAACGGGCGTTCCTACCAACACCTTTCGGGGTTTGCGTGATATTTTTTGCCAAGTGGCAAGGCTGTCATTCTTTTATCTTGTTTCATTTCTCAGAACCAATTTCAAAAGCATAGGTGAGAACCGATGTTCGTATTCGAATTCGAGGGGGTGTTATTCGAGTTCGCATAGGCGAGACCTGCATTCGCACCGTTATTCGCGTTACCGCTGAACAACACACCACAAAAACGACCCACCTTTTATGTTGTTATCTCATTGTCTTCATCTTCATTCAAAATAATACCTGTTACCGTTGCTTCTCAATGTCACACGGCGTGGGAACGCTTTCAGTTCCTTGATTTTCTTCAAGACATAAAGGATGTCGGAAGAACCCGTGAAGAATTTCTTGGCGTTTGATTCCAAATCGTCCTTTGACATCTTGATTTTGACAAGCGTCTGACCTCTTGTGCCCTTACTCTTGCTGAACCTTGTCGGGACTTCTTCAATGAAATCGACAACCCAAAATGTCGTGTTGACAAGTTTTGATTGAGTTGTTTCATCGCAGTTGAAACTTCGGCTGCTTTCGTCTCTTGGTATTCTCAGGAAAGCGAGGCTTCCGTCATCTTCTCCCTGAATGTTGTTCTTATCTTCAATCATTCTATTTTGTCTTTTATTGTTTTGTCTTTGATAACCCAGCCCCCGTTGAAAGAGGCTGGGTAGATAATTGTCACGTCATTGAACGGGTTTACGCTGTTGCGGGGATAAAGCAAAGGCGAGAACCGACGTTCGAAGTCGAATACGAGGGGGCGTTACTCGAGCGCGCCGAGGCGAGACCCGCATACGCACCGTTAGCCGCGTTACCGCCGAACAACACACCACGCAACGTCTCTGATGTCGGAATGTTGGTATAGTGATAATCACAGAAGAACTGTGTCGAACCACCGCCGACAAGTGACGGCATGATTTCGCCGCCCTCTCCGAAGATTATCTCTTTGACATAACCCTCCGCACGGGCTTCATTCCCGACATGGCTGTAACCCTCATAGTTCGTGTCGTTGAACTTCTCGGGGTCATCACAGATGAACACCTTTGACAGGTTGTCCCCGCCGTTATCAGTGGTTGGGCTGATACGGACATTGATAGCGTCTGTCCATTTCCATATATGACCAAACGGATTTTCAATGCCCCTGTAACGAGGAACATCAAAAGTCTTTGTGATTGTTGAGTCATCATTTGCGGCGGTATAAGAGACCGTTCCCGTCTGATTTCCGAGCGTGTCTGTGTGACCGCAGGGAACGAACGGATAATAACCGTTGAAATTTGACCATGTTCCGTCCCATGTTGTCACGCCAGCACCAAGACCGCCCTGATGATAGCCCTCCGCCGTCAGTTCTGAGTTATAAGCCGCCTGAGAGTTCAGTGTGGCATACTCAATGGCAAAGAGCCAGAACAGGGTCTTGTGCGCCTGATAGACATAACAGTTCCACGCCTTTGAAGAAGTGTTTCTTTTACGGGCGGCTGTTCTGAAAGCCGTGCGGCTCATCGCTGTCACGGGGCGACCGAGAAATGTCCGATAAGTGCCGTCATACTCAGTGTTGTTGTTCCCGCCTCTGTAATCCGTTCCCATGTTAGCCACAGAACAGAGCTTGCCCGTGCTTCGCTCAATGGCGGCTTCATAGGCTGACACATAAATCAAGGGGACTTGTGTGTAGCCAGGCAGGGGAAGTTCACTGATGCGGACGGTTCTCTTTGTCCCGTTTGTCTCACATTTGCGGTAATGCATGGGGATTTCGACCATAACCTGACCCCGTGAACCGTCTCTGACCTGACCCGTCCAATCTCGTGGGTCAAGATACTCAACGACCTTTCCGCTGTCATCAAGAAGACAACCCCGCATACGGCTTTGAATGGGAACGCTCTTGTGCATAGCCAAATTTCCGACACGGGTACATGACGGAGATGAAACAGACGTGTCAAACTCAATGCCGTAACTGCAATCTTCCTCAACATAAGGAAGCAGAGAGGCGAGGGCAGCTTTCTTGCTTTCCCCGTCTTCGTCAAGAACCTCGACAAACAGGTTGTAGGGGTTCGTCCCTGAAACATTCGGGAGGTCACTCAGACGCTTCCCGTTCTGAAATGCTTCGATAATCTGCTTGATTACCTCTTCTTCTTGTGCTGATAGTGCCATAATCTTACTTGTTTAAGAATTTGAAAATAGTTTTACCTTTATCTGAAATGAACATGACCGAAGACGGTGTGTTCAGTCTCATTTCTTTGCTTCTGTTCCGTCTCTGGGCAACCCATGACCTGATACGCCTTGAAACGGATACTAACAGGCTCACTTTCATACATCTTCTTCCTCCACATTTTGACCGCTTCCCCAATAAATGTCATTCGTTTTCATGATTTCCGTGTCAGGGGCGATTTCCCTGATCGCAAGCGGCGACCAATCATTGAACGCTACGGGTGCTTCTGAGAAATCCCCGTCTTGATAACACTTCACAGAAATAACCGTGTCAAGCGTTGACACGCTGAACTTCGGTCTTATGTAGATTGAGAACAAAGCACCTTTAGGGAGCTTGAAGCCTTGTGACAAGTCTGTAATCTTTCCATGCGAGACGATACGCCCGCCGTTCATTGTTTCGCTGATGTAGCCTTTCTTTGCCATAAATCTGATATTTTGAATGTTGTTTTAATTAAGCCGCAGAACGCCGCTTTGAGTGAAGCGGAGTTGTGTGCGGGTGTTGACAAGTCTCAATGTCGGGTCGCCGACCTCAACCAAAAGCGTCTTGGCGAGAGAGGTGTTGCAGGTTGGTATGACATGAACAACGCTTTTACCTTTCGCCACAGGCGTTACAAGCCCGTCTGTGCCCACGACTACAGCCCTGTTGTCACTGATATAAATCAGGTTCTTCAAAGCCGTCAGAGGGCTTAAAACAGCCTTTATCCTTATCTGGTTGACATTCCCGAACGTGATACGGGGAAGAGGCTCAACCGTCAGACCTGTCGGCACAAGGTTCTGAATGGTCAGCAGGGTTTCAGCCGTTGCCGCTTCCGCCTCTGATGTAGCCTGAACCGCATCCGCTGTCGCTTCATTTGCGGCTTCTGTGGCGGCGTTACAGGCTTGTGTCGCAGACTTGGAAGCCTCTGTTGCCTTTTGAGCCTCAGACGTTGCGTCCTGAGCGTTTTTCGTTGCAGTCTGGGCGTTCTTTGTCGCTGTCTGAGCCTCTGTTGTCGCCTTGACAGCGTTGTTTGTGGCGGTCACGGCATTTTCGGTTGCCTTTTGAGCGTTGGCGGTAGCCGTGTCAGCGTTCTTCTTCGCTGTGTTGGCGGCTGCTGTGGCGGTTTCGGCATTCGCGACAGCCGTGTTTGTCTTGTCTTCAACGAACTGCAGTGAGACCTTGACACTTCTGTTCTGTGAATCCGTTCCTATCGTGAACAGACCTTTCAAGGTGCTGCACAGAGGCAGTTCAGATATTTTTATTTTCTTCATCTGTATATGGTTTTAATTGTTGAACCTGAGATTTCCGTTTGCGGTCAAACGCAATGTCTGTTTGTTGTTCACAAAGCGCATTGACACGTATGAATAGCTGTCTAACATCAAGTCAATGGCGTAAACATCATTCTCCGTGAAGATGACAATGCCGTCCTCAGAGGCGAGAACAGTTCCGCTTTCATCAATCCTGAAATCCCTCGTGAAACAGAGCGTCAGCGTGAATTTCAGCCAAATCCTGTCATCGGGGAAAAACTCAGAGACGGAACATGACTTATAATAGAACGGGAAATCCTGTTCAAGCTCCTTGACCCACAGCGTCCGTTCATTGGGCTGAATAAGGTCATAAAGAAGCGCATCATAGTTCCGCCACAGTTGCTCAACGCTGTCGGCACGCATGAGAATGTTCAGTTTGACATCCTTTGCCTTGAAGAAGACATTCTTCCCGTCATATATCGCCCCTGTCTTTGTCTTGATGTTCCTCAGCATATTCTGTTTGACAGCGGCTGTTTTGATGACTTCCGCAAAACTTCCTGAAATTACCCTCGCCCCGTAGTTTGTCAGAGGGACATCATCTATCAGATAATCATCGGAAGCCGCGATATAACTGACAGGGGCTTTATAGGTATAGCCGTCAAGTGGATAATCGTCAGCGAACTTCAAAGTCTCACGCCCAAGAGTGACGGCGTATTCACGGTTGCTCTGAGAGACAAGGCGGAGCGTGTATTTCCGCCCGATGAAAGCGCAGTCAAAGACGTGATAAGAACCGTCAGAGAGCATGTCGATAAATTCATAATAGCGGCTGAAAACGCCCGAAATGGCAAAAGTTATGCTCACTTCACGGGTGTTCAGAACGGGATTTGACAGGTCGGCTTCAATGCCGTCTTCATCCTGCCAGTCGTTCTTCTCAACGTCTTTCAGTGGCGGCATGGCGACAAGCGTGTTCCACCCGCCGTCCGTGACATAAACGCCGTACTGTTTGTAAACGTCATAACCGTCTATGTATAATTTACCTGACATCATAATATGACCGCATTTCCAGATATGTTACGGATAACCTGACAGCCTTTTGACCCTGAGACAGACACGACAGACCAGCCCGAAGCGTTGATGATCGCTTTCGCCCCGTGAAGCAGAAAGACCTCATGCCGTTCAAGCGTGTCACACGTTATTGTTGCGCTCGTTCTGCCGACAAGAACGACCCTTTTGGGGTTTCTGAGCGTCAGAACGCCCGAATCAATATACACGCCCTGTTTCTCAGGCTCAAACGGCTTGAAAAGGCGGAATGTCGCCATGTTCGGGAAACGGTTGTTTATGCAGAACTCCATGCCCTGCGGGGAACAGAACAGGGCGACAATGTCTTCAAGTGTCTTTTCTGTTCCCTTGAACCGATGACAAGACCCAAGCAGCCTCGCTTGGGAATAGACCTGTCTTATAACTTCTTCAATGTTCATAATCATTTCAATTTTACGCCTTTGAGGGCTATGTCGTTAACTGTATCTTTCATTTCTTTCACTGAACTTTCAACGTCTTCAACGAGACCCGAAATGCGCTCTGTATGTGTCTCAATGTTCAAGACTGACTGCAAAATCATATTCACGACAGACAGAATGATTTTTGTGTTCTCCGATATTGAATAGGTGTGTCCCTGTATGGCTGTCGCCCGCCCGTTGAGTTCATCAACGCTTTCCTGCGAAGCCGTTGCGATACCTTTCTCAGAGGCTTCCCGTGTCGCTTCTTCTGTCACGTCAAACATTGATTTAACACTGTCAGGGAGATTTTCCCAAATCGTTGCGAAATCATCGCCGACAGCGTTAAGGTCAGAGGCGAAACCGCCCAAAGAACTGATAACAGCATCAAGCCCCGCGAACTGACCGTCAGGAAACCATTTCTTCTTATATTTGTCAAAGATTTCCCCGAGCGGTTCTTCAAGGAACTTTGAGACAAGCATACGTTTCATAACGTCAGCCACAATTTCGTTCACTTTGTCGCCCCAAGCCTCCGCATAGTCTTCGCCCGCCTGAAACGCCTCAAAGAAAGCGTCCCCAAGTTCGCTTGCAATCTCAGAACTTGACCCGCCGATGATGTCCTCCACCATGTCATTGATGATTTGAACAGCCTCCTGACCAAGTTCCTCAATCTGACGCTGCCATTCCTCAATCTGACCGCCGTCTGACTTCTTTTTGCTCTGTTCAGCCTCAATCTGTTCCTGAATGAGAATTTGCTGCTGTGCGATGTTTTCAAGCTGTTCTTTCGCCGAAGCATATTTCTCGCCTCCGAGAGCCTTGTCAGCCGTGTATTCAATGTTGGCGTATGCTTTTGCAAGTTTTTCGGCTGTCTTTTCAAGAACCTCTGAGTTAGATGAAACATTCGTAAATAGAAGCCTCCAAGCCCCTGCCACATCCCCAACGGCAAGTTTGTTCTTCAACAGTTCTTGATATGTTTCACTCAACGCCTGTCTGACACGCTCAACAGCCTTTCCGCTGTTCTCTTGAAGCCTCACGATGTCGGCGTTATCAAGTTCCCACTGAAGCTGGTCAATACGACCCTGCAACGCCTCTATGTGTTCCTGTTTTTCATCATCGCTGTTGAACAGGTTTACGATCTGCATGACAATCTGCATGGCGGCAGAAATGATAGTCAGAATGACAGAAGCCTTTTCAACCGTCTGAATGGCTGTTGCCGCAGCCGTAGATGTTCCGACAATGCCCGCTGATGACATATTCACAAGCTGAACAATGCCATTTATCATTGAGAGCGATGAAGTCGTTATATTGCCCGCAACAGATATTATTTCGCCCGCAACGCCTCCGACCGTGTTTCCGATACTCTCAAACTGCTTTTCGCATTCAAGAAGTGTCTTGTAAAGGTCTTCCCACTCTTTGATTGAGCGTTTGTCGGGGCTGACATCTTCTTTTGCTCTTGCTTCTGAAACTTTCTTTTTCGCTGTCGTGACTTTGGCATTGGCTTCTGCTAATTTATTGCCGCCAACGCCTTGTTTTTTTGCATCTTCAAGTGCGGCTTCGGCTTCTGCCAACACATTTTCAAGTTGTTCAAGTGTGTAGTCTGCAATTTGATTACACCACGCCTGATATGTCGCCTCCCGTTCAGCGAACATTTCATCAACACGCCGCAGGGCTTCTTCCTCCTGTCTGTTCAGTTCATCGACATTGCCCTGCGTGACACCCTGACGGAGAACGGGACTTCCGCTCTCATCAAGAACATAATTCCCCTGTTCATCTGTCTGATACAGGGCTTTCCGCTTCTTCTCATATTCTTCGGCTATCTCTGTCCTCTGCTGCTCATAAGTCAGAACGTCTTTCAGCATATCATCCAAAGCTGCCCTGTTCCCGTTGACCTGAATTTGACGGGCTATTTCGGCATAGGAACGCAGCATAGCCTGTTGCTCAGAAGACAGGTCAGCCGTTGTCAGGTTCAGGGAGGCTCGGTATTCAATCTCCTGTTCCTTTGTCGCTTTCGGGTTCTGATTGAGCCATTCAAGGGTCTTTTTGTCTTTCAGGTCTTCAATCATCTTCTGCGCCCGCTTGTCATTCTCGGCAATAAGACGGTCGTAGTTCAACTGAACCTGCGCAACGGTCTTCTCATAACCGTCATCCATAGCGTTGATTTGAGCCTGACGGATGTCAAACTCAGCCTGTGTGACGGCTTCTGAAACCTTGTCTGAATACTCCCGTATCTTCTCATTGCGTTGAGCCGTCTCGTTGGCTATCTTCTGTTGTTCTTTGGCGGCTCTTTCCTCATCCCTTTCTTCCGCTTTGGTCTTTGTCGTTGTCCCCGCCTGTTCAAACAGCCCCTGAAATTCCGATGATACTTCCGACATTTTCTTTGTGTATCGGTTGATACGCTCATCAATGGCGTTCAGAACAGGGTCGTTGGCGATAGACCTGTTGAACGCTTCACGGGCGTTTTTCGCCCCCTGTTCAGTATAGACCCAATTTCCGCTTCGGTCAACATATTCGTTGCCGCCCTGTGTCGTGTGAGAATAGCCAGGCACTTTGCTTCCAGCCTGAATTTTATCCCGTTGGTCTTCAAGCTGCATTTGACGCTCAATTCTCTTTGCGTATTCCTCATCGACCTTGCTCTGCCATGCAGCCGCCTCCGCACGCTTCTTGAAAGCGGTCATCATGACTGATGTGTTCTTGACAAAGATGTTTTCAGCGTCATTGACACTTGTAACGGCTATGCCGAGTTCCTTGAACTTTGTCTGACTTTCCTTTATCCATTGACGCTGTTCATGTGCTGTTTTACAGTTCTTGTACTCGGCTTGCAGGGTCTTGTATGTTGATATGGCTTTGCCCGCAGATTCCCCGACACGCTTGTTGAACTCTTCCGCTTCCTCTCTCTCAGCCTTGATTGCGTCAGCGGCTTCATCGGTCGTGTCCCTGAACAGGGCGAACGCAGAGACGGCGGCTGCGACAACAGACAAGACAAGTCCGAGCGGGTTAGCCTTGACAGCCATGTTAAACAGAAGCATAGCGTCCTTTGCCGAACGGATTGACCTTGACAGGGACAAAACAGCCTGAACCGTTCCCCAGATGTTCATCAGCTTGTGTGCGGCGGCAACAGCGATGACGGCGGCTTTGTACGCCCCGTATGTAGCGATGACGGTCAGAAGAACTTTCCCGACTGTCTCCCAGTTCTCAATCAGGGTTGAGACAAGACCGAGAGCGTCATTGATAACACCCTCGTTCTGTTTCCCGATTTCATTGAACATTGTATCAATAGCGTCCTCAATGTTTGAAATCTGCCCTGTTATGCTTTGAGATTGAGCCGCCATGAGACCGCCGAACATGCTGCCCTCGTTTGTCAGGTTAATGATCGCCTGTTCAACTTCGGGGAAGCCTACTTTTCCCTCCTCCACAAGTGCCTTGACCTGATTTTCGGCAACGCCGAACTGCTGGGCAAGCTGTTCAATCAAGGGAATACCACGCCCCAAGAACTGATTGAGGTCTTGCGTGTACAAACGCCCCTGAACCATTGTTGTTCCGTATAGATAGGCGAGGTCATTTATCGGGATTGAGAGACCAGCGGCGATGTCTCCAAGACGGATTAAGGTTTCATTCACTTTGTCGGCTTCAACACCGTAGGCGAGAAGCTGTTTTGCTGACTGAGCGATGTCGGTCAGACCGAACGGGGTCGTGGCTGCTGTCTTGACAAGTTGAGACATCAGCGCATCAGCCTGAGCCGCCGATCCGAGCATTGTCTTGAACGCTATTTCAAGCTGCTGAAACTCGCCACGGACGGTCGCGACCTGAGTGACAAAGTTCTTTATCTGAGAGACGGCGAACACGCCAGCGGCGGCTGCGCCAATCTTCTTGAACGCTTCATCAATTCTGTCGCCCTCTGTCTCGGCTGTCTGCCCGATGCCTTGAAGCAGACGGCGTGATTCGGACGCATCAGCCCTCAGTTGGCTGTTGTCAAGACCGACACCGTAATTTAATCTTCCTCCGTCATTGTTCATATTCAGTCGCTTTAATCGCAGTTCTCAAAAAATTCTCTTACCTTGTCTCTGTTCTTCGGGTCATCGGCTTTGATGATGTCCTGTTCTTTGTCTTTCTTATCGTCTGTCTTCCTGTCATAAGTCGGAAGAACAGCACTGAACATTATCATGTTTGTATAGCTGATGTCATACAGGACATAATCAAAACAGAGGTTGAAGCCTTTGGCGAAACCCGCCACTACCGCCCAAATGCTGTCATTCAGTTCTCCACTTTCCTTTGATGAAGAAGATTTACTTCGGTCAGGAAAGTGGTAAGCCCGAAAAAATCGGCTATGTTCATGCTTGAAAGAAGACTTGTCACAGTGTTGTTCAGTTCTCGCGGGGAGAGTTCTTCAAGAACTTCACGGGCGAGAGCCTCCTTTCGGTTTATCACTTCTTCAACCTCGACCGTCTTCTTCACACGGATAAGCCCCCACAGATACCGTTTTTCTTTGATTTGCGGGGTTTTCTTTATCTCTGTGATGTTCTTTGCGCCGAGAATCAATATCGCCACGATTTCGCCCAAAATACGGCAATCCTTGGCTACTGAAAGTGTTTCTTCAACTATCTTTTCAGCGTCAAGAGCTATTTTCGGAAGCTGTGAGACAGCCTCCGAGACAAGAATGAGAGTTGCCGTACTCGGCGGTGCGGCTTGATATGTCTTCCCGCCGATGACAATCTCAACGGGCTTTTCAAGAATTGCCGCAGCGGTCTTCTGTTCAATGGTCTTGTTTTCGTTCATCTTTTTTTGGATTTTATCTTGATAAATAGGGGCGGGGGTCGGAATCGAACCGACATTCAACCACACAAAAGCGGTCAGGCTGTGTGGCGGAGAAACCAATGTCTCAACCCCGCTGATCGTCCGTTATTCCTCTCCTACGGTGTAGGGCTTCACAGTCTTTCCTGTCGCTGGTTTCAGACAGCGGGCGACATAGTGAAGCAACTTACCGTCAGCCGTTGAATAACTCTCATCGCATCTGACCACAGCACGGTCAATCTGACAACCCTCACAGGTCTCATCTTCGGGAATGACACGGAAAGCGTGTTCGCCTGAAATCAGACCGTCATTGTCTTCAAACGGGCGGTCTTTCCCTTTCTTGACAAACAGGTCAAATTCAAGCGTATAAGTATTCTTTCCGTAGCGAACATCAACAAGTTCGCCTCCCTCTTCCGTTGCGGTCTTCTCTGAACCCGCTGTCGGTGTCACTTTCGTGGTGTCCTCCTTAGGCGTGTCAATGTCTTTCCACGGTCCCGAAGAAGCGGGTGCACCATTTGTCGAGGTTGTAGTCTGTATCTTACATTTACCCCATGATAAAACTGACATAATACTTTCGTTTTTAAGTTGTTAATTCTGTTTCTTCACGACAGGCGTTATCTCAACCGTTGACCCGTATTCTGTTTCAAGAAGCGGGAGATAGGTGTCATCTTCCGCCGTGTCAACGGCATCAATATTAGCCGATTGTGGGATGTTCAGAGGCGCATCGTCATCGCCGAAATACCTGTATTGAAGTTTCACGACAATGAAATGTTGATTGATGTCAGGTTCTGCCTCCGTGTAGATCGTCTGTTGCAACCTGAACTTATAACAGGAGACTTCGGCTGTCAGGCTCTCAACCCAAGCATCGGCGAGCTTCTCAATTTCCTCCGTCCGCTGACCGTCCTCAACCTGAACCCCGTTCCCGTATGGGTCAATGTCGGGGACAAAGATGTTCACGGTAACAACGCCCGTCTGAATTTCATCGGGAATGCCCGTTGTGAACTTCACGACCGCATCTTCCTTGCGGCTGTCACGGGGGCGGTATCCAGCCCTGTAAACATCGCCCGAAATCATCGTGAAAAGTGTGCTGTCTCTCAGAAGCTGGAATATATCCCCCTCAACTTGTCTTGATGTCTTTGCCATAGTCTCTCCGTTTAATGAAATCCGAGTTGTTTCAGAAGTCTCGGTACAAGACGCTCTGCCAAAAGTTCTGAACTGTCAAGAACGTCAAGCCCCTTTGCGGACACATAAGCGGCGTAGTTCATTCCCGCCACGACAATGAGACAAATCCCCTTCGGGAACTGCCTCACAAGGCGTTTCACATACGCCGCACCTGTTGAAGAACCCTCTTTACCCTGTTTCACGGTCTGAAAGGCGGATGTCCTGATTATCCGTCCGTCAACCGTGATGACATAGCCGATTGAACTTCTCAGGTTTCCCGTGCGGTCTTTATATGAGTTGGTCGAACGTGCCCTGTTCAAGACCGTTTCGCCGATATACATCAGATTGCGGATAAGAACCTGTTTCAGGCGTTCCAACTGTTCTTCTGTGTATCGGTCTATTTCCGACATCGGTGTCAACTGTTTGATTGGCATGTTCTTTTCAAGTTATTTTTCTCGAATTCGGCGTATGTGGCGTTTACTTTTCTCATTGGTATGTTTGACCGAGTTGAAAAATTAGAGCCGACATACAGCCGCAAATCGCTTTAGACCAAAATCCTCACTTCGCACACGGCTTCAAGCGGTTCAGCCTGAATGACGGAGAACGTCCCAACCTCATTCCCTGACAGGTCACGGAGGCGGAGCTGTTCTGATGTCACGGGCTGCGCCTCAATCAGTATTTCATAGGAGGCAAGCGTCACATGCTCTCCCTTGATGATTGAAAGCTGATTGTATTTTGTAGCCCTGAACTGACACGGTACAGGTTCGCCCCATAACTCAGAAGACGGCTTGACGGGGTAACCCGTCTCAGGGTCTATCCCGCCGCCCGTCTTTGTCTTGAATTCGATTGTTCCGTTCTGAATAATCATAGCCGAGAGCCTTTATATCCGTAAATAGGTTTGTTTGCGCTTCCGCCATCATCGTCAAAGTCTTTGTACAGGGCTTTTGCGTGACTGCGGAACTGTGTTCTCTGTTCGTCCGTGAAAGAATAGTTCTGCCCGCCCTGAGAAATGTCAGGGGCGAAAGACAGCCAAAGGAGCAGGTCGGCTTTGGCAAGGTTGTACTCCCTGCTTTTCAAGACCTCCGCTGTTGCCTCTGTGTCAAGGTTCAGCCCCCGTTTCCCAGCCGTATCAACGAGTGTACGGAGAGGAACAGGGTAGGCGTTCAATCCTTTCAGGCTTTCAATGACTTTTGCCATACGTCAAGACCTTTTTAATCCCACTCTGTTCCGTCTGTCTTCACATACAGATTGCGGTACACCGTATCAAATACGGGGATAGCGTCAGCCTGACCGATTGTTACCTCGCTCTTAGGCTCAACCGTGCCGTATTTCTTGATGACGGTGTGAGCACGCTCAGCTCTCAAAATCAAGTCGTCATTCTCTTGAAGAATGTCATACTGAGTTGAGCCGAGACGCTCTGTCTCTGAAAGAATGAGACGCTTGTCGGCAAACGGGTTACCCGAATCCGATGTCCCGTCTGGGAACTCACGTGTGATAGTCTGGTCAATAACCCTCAACTGAATACCGTTCAGCCAAGCCTGCTTCGCGAGCATGGTGTTGACGGCGGTTAAATCGGGGGTCTGAGCCATTCCCGTAGCGTTTGCGATATAAGAAGCACAAGCCTTGATAATCTGTTCTGCGGAACAAATCCTGTAAAGCTCGTTCAGGTTGATGAATGCGAACTTAGGGTTCAGGCTCTTTTTGTTCTTCGCAAACTCAACAATCTTCACGAGGTCTCCGATGATGTCAGCCGTTGACGGATTACCCCAGTCTGAACCTGACTTGACTTTCATGTCATCATCCACATCATAGTCAAGGTCAAATTCATTTGCAAATGTCGCATTTGTGGTGGTCGTGAAGTGAAGAACACCAGCGTTTGATGCAAGTTTCCATGCGATGTACTCCAACTCAGACTGAACACCGTTGAAACAGAAGTCAACATCGTTTCCCCAGAACTCAACAAGCTGAACAGCGTCTTCGTCCTGAGCAAAGGCGAGGGCTGTCTGATATTCCTTGATTTCGGATCGTGTCAGTTCACGGCTGATAGAGATGAACGGTATGTCACCCCGTGCGCTCTCGAATATCGGACGGCGTTTCCTGATGATTGTTCCGTTATCCGTGTGCAAGTCAGCCGCCACATTCTTTTTCTCCAGCTGATTGGTCAGAGTTTTCCAACTGAACCCATTGACTTTCTTGACGGGGAAATGTGTTCCGAAAAGAAAGGGTTTCGCATCAGCCGAGTTCAGACGGGCTTGAACCATCTGAGAGGTCAAACCCACAATCATTGTATTTACAACTGTTGCCATAACTTAACCGATTAATAGTTGATGATACCTTTGAGGTGTTTCATGATGCACTCGGGCAGGGGGTTTCCCTTTGTCACTCCGATGAGCCAAGCGTCCGTGTCAAGGTTCGACTTCGGATCAATCGGCTTCCCTGTTCCGACAAGCGATTGAGGGGTGTGTTTCAGTTTTGAGTCGCTTTCCGTTGCCTGTGCGGCCGCCTCAATGATGAAACCGCCTTTCTCAATCTTGACCCCGAGGGTTGTGCCGACCTTGATTGTGTCATAGGACTTCTCGGAGGTCACAATCTCTGTTATGGCGTAAGCCTTACCGCCTTCATCCGCCATGATAAAGTCTCCGACTTTGAAGTTGTGTTCCTTGCTGACCTTGATTTCGGTTGCTTCCGCTGATGCCTCCGCTGAAAGAACAGCGGTCTTGACAACATGACAGATTCCGTCTTCGGGTTCGCTCAGAACCGCTCCCTCGTGCAGAAAATCGCCTCCGAGTTCAGATACCTTTACTGAGACACCTCCGCGAATATCCGCTACCTTGTGCATGAAGACACGGCGTGTACGTGTGTCTTTTCTGCGTTGTACTGTCATTCCCATAATGAATGTCTTTTTAATTGTTAAACATTAGAACGGCTGACCGTCAGCGGGCTTGTTATCACGGTGTGAGATAGCCTCTACCTGTTCTTTGGTCAGGTCGTTCCCTTGATTTGTCCGCCCGTTCTGTGCGGCTGGTCTTCCGAAAACAGCCCCTTTGACCTGAGTTTCATTAACAATGCCCTCGACCTCAGAGGAAATCTCGCTGAAAAGCGTGTTGAACTGTTCTTCGGTCAGACCGTCAACAGGTGTACGCTCGTAGGCTTTTCTGAGTTTCTCGGGCAACTTCTCAATGATTGTTTGAAGTTGCTGTTTGCGGGTTGCAGTTGTGCGGTCAACATCCATTTTGTTCAAACGCTCAGTCAACGCCTTGTTGCTGTCGATAATCGTCTGCGCCCAAGTTGGAATTTCATCGCCCCCCTGCTGCTGTGTCTGAACGGTCTGCACGCCCCCTTGCTGTCCGCCCTGAGAGCCGCCCCCGTCATCAATTTTAACCCCGTCTTTCAGACCGTACTTCGTCTCATAGTTGTGTACGGCTGTTTGTTGGGCTTCTGTCGCACGGCTGTCGCCGTAGCTTTCAATAACTTGCTGAATGGTAACCCCCTCGACAGCGGTTGAGACCTGTTCAGCGGTTGTTACAGTCTTAGCCAATTTGTCGGCAATCCTGTTCAAGATAGCTTCACTGACCCCCTGAAATTTGGCTTTCAGTGCCTCTAAGATTTGCTTTTTCATACGAATTTCGTCTTTAACTGATAAGTTACTACGACAAAGGTATGGTTATTTTCTCAAAATGATTACATAATAATCAGAAAAATGTTTGTTTTGTCTCCAAAAAATTTTATGAATGTTCGTTTTAAGCATTTCGGGGCGTGGTGTGTGTATGTCGGGAATTGTTGGGTTAAGTGGAGTTAAAAATTAACTGACCAGTGAAATTTTTTCGCGAAAAGTTGATTATTTCCAAAATACTTCACTTATATTTGCATCGTGATTACAATATAAACACTTTCAAGTTATGAAGACAATGAGTTTGGCATACAGCACGAAAGACATCAACCGTAATTTCAGAATTAAGGTTTCAGGCGTTGACGGTAACGGCAATAGGGTTCACAAGCTGGTTGGCGTTTCAGGAGCGATCGCCCTCATCGGCGTTGAGATGTTCAACAAGCTGTTGAAACGGGCTTTCAGCACAATGGACGATGTATGTGTATGCAAACTCCGCAGGGGAATCAAATTTTCGTTTTACATCAAATAACAGCGATTATGAGTGAAGACAGAAGCATTATCGAAGCGGCATATCTGACGGGCTTTGAGCCGTCAGCTGATGACCTGACAGAAACCGCCCTGTATGAAGAAGCGGTTCAGTTCTTAACCGAAACAACAGTATTAACCAAATAATTTTTTTCAATTATGTCAACAGCAACAACAACAACACTTCAACAAGGGTTGAACGAAGTAGTGATGAACAAAGTTCAGAAGATGATTGACGGCAAAGCCGTTGGAGTTCAGGCGACAATGGAACGCCTTATCAACGAGGGGAAAATCGCTCAGGATTACATCGCCCCGATAGGAGTGAACCTGAAACAGAAAGACCACAGCCCCGTGATAACATTCAATGGCGGGGAGAGCCTGACAATGAACATGCCTGACGGACTGTTCTCACTTCACGACAACGCCATAGGTCAGCTCGCCGACAGAATGGGTGTCCCGCAGCGTTATCTGAGAACCCTTGCTTCGGGCGAGACATGGGCGAAGAACCTTGCCGCCGAAATCCTGAACGAGCACAGCGGTTGGACGCAAAGAACCCGTGTTCTTGTCAGGACAGTCGGAACTCAGGTTCGGGGAGTTCTCTCTGACAGCTACCGCCGTCTGAACAGCGTTGAGATACTGACGGCTTTTGTTCAGGAGGCGAGCCGTCAAGGGGCGGTTATCTCTGACGCTTATATGAACGACACAAAGGTATGGGCGGAAACAATTCTCCCGCAGCCTATTGTCATTCCGACAGCGAAGAACGGCGATGTCATCATCTTTGCGGGCGCACGGTTCTCAACCTCTGACTACGGAGACGGGGCGGTCGACATGCGGGCGTTTCTTCTGAACGGTGCTTGTCTCAATGGCATGGTTCGGGAAAGTGTGATGAAACAGGTTCATTTGGGGTCAAAGCTCCCCGACAACCTGCAACTGTCTCAGAGAACGTATGAACTTGACACAAGAACGACCGTCTCTGCGGTCAAAGACTTGACAAAGGGGCTGTTCAGCAGGGACAACCTGATGAAGAAAGCCTGCGAGATACAGGGAGCGTCCGAGATTGACGTTGACTTTGAACATGAGTTGAAGAAGCTGACCCGTGACGGCGGTCTTTTGAAGTCTGAGGGCAAGGAGGTTGAAAAAATCCTCATGCGCAACGACCCCGAAGACGGCGTTCAGGGCGGAGCTACACTTTGGAAGCTCACTCAGGCGATAACGGCGCACGCCCGTGAACTGACCCCTGAAAGGAGCCGCGAATTACATGAGATTTCGGGCGCACTTCTCAACCGTGTGAAATTAGACGCATAAATAACAATCGCCCCGCAAATCTGTCATAAGGCGGTCTTGCGGGGCTTAAAAACACTAAAAGACATGAAGAAAACAGATTTGACATTTATCGGAGTTGACGGATGGGACAGACCCGTCTATCGGGACACAAACGGCAGATTATGGAAAGACGTGACGCTCGGCAGTGAAACGCCTGACCTTTATTCAGCCTGTAACAATGAGTTTGAGGGAGAACCTGACATGCCGATAAAGATGACCTATCCTGATTTTGAATGATGTTTAACCAACGCCCGACATTGAGCCTGAAAAGCCTGTGTCGGGCTTAACTCTCAAAAGACAATGAAGACAGAAGCAATTCAGAAACTCAAAGAGAAACACCCCGACACCCTGTTCATTTTGAGGGGTAGTCATCATTATTGGATTTACGGGGAAGATGCAAAGACCGCCGCCGATTGTCTCGGTTTAAGGCTGACAAAGACAGTTGACGGAGAGTTTCAGACAGGGTTCAGACATTATGAACTTGACAGTTATCTTCCCAAACTTATCAGGGCGGGGCACCGTGTCGCGATATGTGATGAACCATGAAAAGCGTGTTTTCGTCAGCGATAAACATATTAAAACAGAATTATCGCCAACGATAATTCATTTATCATGGGTTATCGCAGATTATCGTTGTATTTCCTTTACTTATAAGTAAAGTACAGTAAAGTAAAATAGAGTAAAGTATAGTAGAGTATAGATAAATAAATTTATCCATATACAGAACCCCTAACGGGGTTATGTCTAACATCGCCTGATGTTCATCTGATGACAACAGGCGTAAAACAGAGAAAAAAAGAATGAGAACGATCTACCGAGTGAGGTTCAAAGAACCGCCCCAGAGCGGGGATGAAAGAACGGAGTTCTTCTTTACGTCCCTCGCCGCGATTTATGAGGTCTTCACGGCTGAACAGATAGGCTGTAGGGTCAACCGCCTGTATAACATCGGGCTTCCTGACGGGAAACCATACATGGGTCGGCGTTGTGAGATAAGCCGTGAAGACATTCATAGCAAAGCGCAGAAAGCCCCGAATACGGTTGCAAATTTTTCAGATGATAGTTTACACGAACAGAAAGAGTAAGGCGTTTTACGGGCGTATTCGAGAAAAATAACTCAGTTCTGAACGGTTACGCCCTGAAAACCTTATCTTTGCAGAAACAGTTATCTAACGATTAAGAACAGATTATGGAAACGGTATTCAATCAAAACATAACAGCCGATGAATGGGGGAGGATCAGCGGTCTTGACAAAGACCTGTATCTGTCTGTTGTGAGTGAAGACACGGCGAATAAAGACCTTGCCACCCTGTTTTATCTCCGTGGGGATAAAGACAGGATGACAAGTTATGCAGACAAACTTCCCTCTGACCTGAGACAAGATTTTTACCGAACTATTTCACACCCGTAAGGGTCTTGAATAGCTTGTCAAAATCCTTTGAAGACAGTTGAAGACCTCGTACAAGGCTTTCGGCTGTCTTCTTATCATATTTTCCCTGTGCCTGAACAAACTTGACCATCTCATCGTGAATGTCTTCATAGTTGCTTTTCAGGATGATGTCTTTGAAATGTCCGTGCGCTTTCGCCTCTGTCACTTTGAGACGCTTCAACAGGTCTCTGAAATTGGCAACATAAGTCTTGTAACCGTAGCCCGTCTCAATGATGTCTTTTGCGTTGACGGCTTTTCCTCCGAGACTTTTCACGAAACTCTGATAAGAGTGACGGGCGCAGAACTGATTGATAATCTCCATTGAAGTGACCCTGACGGGCGTTTTGTTCCTGAGATTTTTCCAGCCGACAGCAGCGGCGTGACGTATTTCATGCCAAATGCTTTCAAGGGCGTACTCCTGTTTGAATGTCAGGTCAACTCCCGTTGAAATCGCTTTCAACGCTCCTTTCAGTTCTTGAAGCGGGTTGAATGTATCTTTCAGGCTGTTTATAACAAACGTCTTGTTGGCAATCTTGATTGTGTTTCCTTTCAGGTCATAAGCTCCTGTGGAGTTCAGGTAAGAACGGGAGTTCGCCATAAAGAAACCCGTTCCTTTTGCCCGTGTGATTTGTACGCCTTTCAGACCGCCGTTAAATAAATCGGGATTATTAGCGGCGAAATCCGTGATAGTCTTCTGAACCTCTTTATCCGTGATATAATTCGGGTCTTTGAGTTTCAGAAACGATTCTTTCAGGTCTTGGATGATACCCGCATCCTGACCCCGTTTTAGTGTTCCCATTCCTTTGATAAAGCCTTCTGGGATATACTGAACATTGTCACTGATGAAGTACGGGACAGAAGTCAGGTGTTTCGCCCGTTCTTCATTGTCATCAAGCCATTGTTTGAACTCTTTCGGAACATCCCTGACTTCATTCTCTCCGCCCTGAACAGGTTCTTTCCCGTCCATTATCCGCCTGTTGTCCTCTGCCATTTCTTCCTCTGTCTTCAAGATTGTTTCAACATGGCATCGGCAATGAGGGTGCCAGCCCGTGAACTTGAAGTCTTTCGGGTAACAACCTCTGCCCCTTGTGTTGGTGCTGCCCAGCGGTGCGCTCAGCTCATCGCAGATGTCGTGAAACGGCTGACCGTTCAGGGTGTGATTGTTTGACAGGACAATTCTTATCCCGACAACGAAATCAAGGTCTTGCCAGCGTGTGAAGTCAGCCGTCCGATATGCGATGTTCGTTTCTGTGGCGGCGAGGCGGCGGGCGTTCTTGAATGAGGAACGGTAAACGCCCTGACCTGGATGGAACGCTGCCGCACGCCTTGACAGCTGCAGAACCCCGTGTTCATCCCTGACACGCCTGAACAGCATGTCGGGGTGTTTGAGATACTGACGTAGTTCCCGTGTCATGTCTTCCGCTGAAACGCCGTTTCTTATCCCGACATCAAGACCGAGTTCAATTTCATCTTTGAACTGTTCCGTATAACGCCACACCCTGTCTGAGAGTTTCAGTCCGTTTGTCTTCCGTTGAATGAACGCTTCACGGGCTTCATCGTTTGTCGAGAAATAACGGCGGTATTGAGCCTGAGACAGCTTGCCTATATTGTCCCCGAAGACCTGACGGGCGAGTTCGCTGTTCTTGTTGTTTGAAAGCGTCCAAGCTGTCTCTATCCCGTTGACAATAGCCGCCGTAAGGTCACTTTTCAGCCCCGACAACAGCTTTTCTAATCTTTTGCGTGTAATTGGATAGTCGTCAAAAGAAAAGAGCCTGTCGGGGTTGAAATCGCTTATGCTGACCCCGAGACGTGCCGCCTCTTTGACAGCCGCCTCGTAAACCCGCTCAATCTCCCTGTCGAGGGCTGAAAGGTTGTTCAGGTGTTGACGCTCCCATTTGTCAAGTTTAGCCATTGTCGGTCTCCCGTTTTATGAAGTGTTCGCACTGAGGGTCTGAAAGAAACCTGAGATATTTCCCGTCCGTATAGAACGGACAGCGGCACATGAACGGTTCGCCCTTGTAGTTCTTCTCGCACCAATCATAGCTGTGTGCGCAGTCACGGCATTGAAACTGCGGCTGTTCTTTCTTTCTCGCCTGTTGTCTTCTTGTCGTTCTCATATCCGTTCCCCCTTTCTCATTCAGTCATGTTGAAACTGTCAAATGTGTCTTCTTGCTTGATTTCTTGGAGCGTCTTGTCAACGTCATCAGTCTTTCCGTACCGCTCAATGGATTCACGCTGCGACATAAGGGGTTTACCGCCGTTGGCTGTCATCAGATTGTTGATGTCATCCTTTTCATCGGAGATTGTGAACGGGGTTATCAGGATTTCAACGATAAGAGCGTCAATGTCGGAGTGGTAACTTTCTCCAAAGACAATTTTCGCAAAGGCTTTGAGAACATTCACTTCACGGTCGAGGAACTCAATCAGCGGTCCTTTCTCATCGTTGACTTTCAACTGTGCATCAATGAAAAGTTGCTTGCGGCTTTCCCCTGAGAGGGCAACCTGCGACATCTTCTCGTATGACCAATCAGGGAGTTGAAGCATCGTGAAAAACAGGTTTCTCAACTCTGAGACTTGGTATCTCAGGTTCTCAACAGCCTGTTGCCATGTGACGTATTGAGCCGTTGAACCTTTGGGGTATTGCATGACCGCTCTCGCTTCTTTGTTCGGATCTTTCTCATCGCCGTAGGCTATCTGTTCATCAGCGAAGACACAGAACAGAGGCTTTGAGTTCTCGCGGAGATAATTACCGTTTCGACTCAAAGACCACTCCATTTCATAGACCGTGTTTGAGTTGTGTTCCCATATCGGGTACGGTCTCCAAGCGTAAACAGCGGGTATTTTCAAAAGCGTGATGTCTTCATTCTCTGTCTCAGTCCATGAACCGCTCTCGGTTGACCACTTGATGTGCTTTGTTGCCGTGTATGCGTCAAAGAAACGGACAGTCTTTCTCCCTTTCTTTCTCTGATAACCGACAGACATTGCAATCATGTCCCCGTATTCATCAAAGAGCGGATACAGGTCATCGCCCAACATGGGAGAGAATGTGCGGCAGCGGAATTTCAGCGGGCTTTCAACACCGTACAGCTTGTTTTTCTGTTCAATGGCGTACCAAAGCGTCATAATCTCACACCCCGCAAAGAACTTGTTGAAGCGGTCTATGTCAACGCTGTTGATGCGGTTCTTGTCAAGAACGCCCGTGATGAACCTTGCAACTTGTTTCTGTTTCTCATTGTCAGGCTTGAAAATTCTCTTTATCGGGATAGCCGTGACAAGTTCCGTCATTCTCTTTGATGCGAGCTTCTGAAAGCCGAGTGCAATGCGTGTGACGGGCTGAATGCCGTCTTCTGTCACGACATCAGGATATTTCGCCTTGTTCATGACAGGGTGCATCAGAGCGTTATACTCCATTTCAATTCCCTTTTTACCGCCCCACAGAGGAACGTTCAAGGTCTTTTCACTCAGGGCGGCTATCTTCTGGTCAGCCGTCATGTCTGAACTTAAAATTTCTTCGATTGTCATTGTTCTTTTGATTTGATGATTAAACTTCCGTTATCTGCGTATCATTTTAGCCACCCTGTTCAGGTCAATAGCCTTTCTTGTCTGAGCGGGGTAGAAAGTGTTAGCCAGAGCGTCAAATTTGTCAGGGCTTCTTCCGAGACGGGCTTTGATGTCTTCTTTCGGCTCAATCAAAATCTTGCCGTCAGAGCGGAAAGACCATTTGATTTCCGTTGCTTCTTCATCAAACCTGTCATCGGGCGGGAGCATTACACCAGTGTTGTTCTTCGGGTTGAGCCAATCACGGACGCACCAAAACAGGTACGCCCGCATGTTCGCGAATTTGTATTGTCCCGTGATGTCTGTCAGGTCACGCCCGCTGTGCGCCTTTGCGCCCTCTGAATACTTGCAGCTGATGATGTATCGGGGTTCTTCTTCAAGTTCGATGCAACGGCTGTAAACGCCCGCACCCTCGCCGATTGTGTCAATGCTGACGAACAGACCGATGTTTCGGCGGCGGTATGACATGATGCTGCCAGCCACTTTCATGTGATCCGCCACGCCGCCTGAGTTGTGAGCGTCAAAAGAGCCGACCCAATAATCACGGCGGAGAACATAACAGGTTGAGTCGCGCCCCATACCCGCAACGTCAACGCCGAGAATGTTCGTGTCAGCCCTGAGAGGTTCTCGACCGCCTGCCTGTCTCCAACGCTCATGCGCTTCTTCAAGCCATTGCGCGGGGATAAGCGTATCTTCATCAACTTTCGGGAACAGCCCGAGAACTTTCTTTCTGAACAGGTCTTCGGGGCGATACCACTGACCCTCAAACTGAAAGTCATCCATTTCTGACCTGACTTCATCAGGCTGTATCTTCGTACACCAGTTTTCAAGCTTGTCCAGCACCCAATCATAGTCAACCTGTCCCGTGATGACAGTCTTTCGCTGAACAATGTTCGGTGCGGTCAGGCTGTTCAGACGGAATTTGTTCCAGCGGTCGCCTTTCTGAGACTTGGCGGCATAGCCGACTGTCGTATTCGGGTTGAAGACAAGAAGAATACGGCTGTCGCCCTGCAGGTTTCCCTCAATGGCTGAAAAGGTGTCATCGCCTATACCTGTAGCCTCCGTCACGATGAACATTGTGTGAACGGCGTGAAATCCCGACCACGCCTCATGGTTGTGCTCATCAGCCTTGAAGCCCGTCAAGAACCATTCATCGTTGTCTGTTCTGATGTCATAAGTGTTCAAACGACCTGGCAGGACAACGCCCCGTGCCTTTGCCCTGTTGAAAAGACGGCTTATCTCAGGCATCATGATGTTCTTTACCTGACGGTCTGTCGGGGCTGTCAAGGCGACCTTTGTGTTTTCGACAAGCTCAATTTCCCCCTGTTCATTCCGTCTCCAGCGTGGGGTCAGATACAAGAAACAGAGAGCCGCACAAGCGGCAACGAAATCCTTTCCCCGTGCCGTTCCTGACGCAACGGACGTGCGCCTGTTGTGCTGAACGCTTGACAGAATTTCTTGCTGCTCAGGGTCAAGGGTCACGCCGAAAGCCTCTCTGACGAACCTATTCCAATCAGCTCGCCACAGGTTTATCAGTTCAAGCCCCTTTGTTCTAAGTGTTGTCTTCTGTTTCTTCATTGAGTTATTTTTTGCGAATTCGCTCTATGTCGGCGTTTCGTTTTTGTTTGGTAAATTCATACGATTGAAAGATTTGAGAGCCGCATTCGGGCGCAATCGGGCTTAATCATCGTCTGATGTGTCGCCGTCTTCATCAAGAAGCCCGCTTTCGACAAGCAGGGAGGTAAAGGACACGTCCCCGCTGATGTCTTTCTTTTCAGGGGCGTAAATCCCGAGAATTTTCCGCCTTTCCGCAAGCTGTTTCCTGATTTCGGCTATATAAGACGGGTCGCCGAGACAGATGACATCCGTGTCCGTCCGCTCTGTCTGATAAGTTCTGATTGATGTCTGTCCCGTCTGATTGTCACGGGTCGGAGAACCTTTCTGTCTGCGCTGTGTCTTGTTGTAGTCCGTCTTTGATTTCTCCCACTGCCCCCACAGTTCACGGACAGCGTCATCAATTCTTTCAAGTTCAAGGGTCACGATGTCATCCATGTCTTTGACCCTGTTCTCCCGCCATTCTTGAAGAAGCGTGTTCACGTCCTTGTGGACGGTGGCGAGGGAATAAGACGGGAGTTCAAGACGCTTCATGACCTCTGACTGAATTTTTCTGAGGCTGTTCCCACGCTTGTACATCTCTGCCACGATTTCAAGACGTGCCAGCTTTATCTGATTTCTTCTTTTCTCCTGTGCCTTGCTCATAGTTCTTTTGTCATTGATAGAAAGTTCTGATAAAATTCAAGGTTGCAGCTTGACAGTTCGATGTATGTCTTCCCACATTCAGGGAATGTATGGACGGCAAAATGGCTTTCACAAAGAAGCCACAGAGCCGTGTAGCCCTGCGGTTCAAAGTGATGTTCTGTGCAACGCAGAATGTTGAACCCAGCCTTTCGAAGAAGCATGTCAAACTGTGCTCTGAGGGCGGTCGGCTCTGTTTCGCCGATCCACTGTGAATGATTCCAAATCTTTGCTTGCATGGCGTGTCACTCATTTGAGGTCGGTTCATTGTCGGGGGTGTCTGTTTCAGCCGTGTCGAACAGTTTCATGTCTTCCTCCGTGTATTCAATTCTCGGGAACTCATTCTTGATGTTCTTCGGGTTGCCCTTGAAGAACACGAGAATGTGCTGATGTGTCTTCGCAACCTTTCTTGTCTCCATGTACCGTGCGGCTCTCAGAGCTGTTGAAGCGGTTTGTTCGACAAGGATGATTTCATTGTACAGGAGAACGCCCGCTTCTTTGAATATCCGCTTGATGTCGCCGCAGAAGTCATAATAGAACCCAGTCTTCTTGTCACGGACATCGCCGACACAGATAACGGCGAAGCGGTCTTGTTTCAGACAGCTTATGGCGGCTGTGAAAGCGTTTTTCAATATCTGAATGAAGTCTTCATAACTGTCCTGATTGCTTGCGTCATTCGGGAGGTCTGAATAAACTTCAAGGTCAAAGTATGGCGGGCAACTGAACAACAGGTCTTGACTTTCAGGTTCAATGTGCTTTGCCACGTTCTGACCGTCATCGCAGATATAACGGGCGGTCATGTCCGCAACCCTTTCATTGTTTAATTTTGCCTGTTCCGCTCTCAGTTCAATTCCCGTGAACTCATTTCCGAGATAGGCTGACACGAAGCCGAACACGCTGTCTCCCGCGAAACAGTCAAATGATTTGCAGCCCTTGAAACTGAACCAACGGCAGACGATTTCCGCCATAACAGGGTCAAGGATAGAAACACCCTGAGCAACGATTTTCGCCTGTTCACGTTCAAGGTCTTCTTTCGGGACATATTTCTCTATGTACTCCCTGAAAGACAAGCCGAGTTCTTTCCTGTGTTCACGGGTTCTTTGATACAGGTCTTTGTACTTGATTTCAAGACTTGTCACAAGCGTATCGTTACGGCTTTCGCCCATATCCCCGATAAGGTCATACCATTTCTTCTTTCTGTCTTGCCAATAACCCTTGCGGGTGTCAAGAATAGAGAACGGGGGAATGATAAAGCGGTCAAACAATGATGATTCGGGTGCGCTGTTCGGGAGTGAAGAACCGCTGCCGTTGCTCTCTGGGTTGTCTTCCCATAGGTCTAATCCCCAATCAACAAGTTCAGACGTGTCCCATTCATTGGCAAGAGCGTCCATATCCCACTCTCCGTAACCGACATTGTCTTTAATGATGAACTCCCGCTGTTCAGCGTCTGTCAGTTCAGAAGCCTTGATGATGTGTGCTGTTGGGCAGTCAAGCCATCTTTCCCAATATCTCCGCAGTATGTCCCGCTCGGCTTCCGTCTTCTTTTCATAGCCTGAACACTTACCGAGTTCAGTGTTGATTTCAGCGGGGGTCATCTCTGAAATGTGCGTCAAAGCCCGAAGACGCATGTTCCCGCCGAGAACTGTCATTGTGTTGTCAACAACAATCGGACGGAGTTCAAGCATCTTCGGGAGAATAAGAATAGACCTGACAAGTTTCTCGAACTTGTCATTCATGATTTTACGGGGGTTCGCCTCGTTTACCTCAATCTGTGATAGGTGTACAGTTTCTGTATTCATAACCGTTTTGATAAGTGTTTACATTGTAAGCACAAAAGTACGCAAAACGATTATAATATAATCACATTAAGGCAAAAAAGGGGCTTTTTCGGGGGCAAATTCCCCTGAAATGGCTGTTTTTATCAGTTTTATTGTCGCTGTCTTGTAGAGGTCTTCGGGCGTTGTTCTGAACACACGCCAGCCCATGAGCGTTGCCGTGTTGTACTTCTCAATGTCACCGAGAAAGCCTTTGGGCGAGGTGTGTCGTCCGCCTGTCCAAACACCGCCCTCAACTTCAAGGGCGATTTTGTGTTCAGGTATGGCATAGTCAAACCGCCATTTCCTGACGGGGTGGAATTTGAACTCTTTCACGCACTCCACTTTCAGGTCTGTCTTGCAGATGACCGTGAAAACGTCACGGACGGACTGTTTAGAAGCCGCCTGACGCTTTTTCCTGACAGTTGTGATACTTTTACCGTCTTTCATATTTCAATTCAAATTTGGGCTTCTTTCGGGCTTCTAAGACAGAAAGGGGATTTAACGCCCCCTTTCATGTCTCTGTCTCCCGTCTGTCAGCCGTTGTTTATATTTTATCAGAACGGCAGATCGTCATCGTCAACCGCCTGTGTGCCGTCAACCGTTGAAGTGATGTTCATCTGAGGGGTTGGGCGGCGTTCCAACTGTTTCATACCTCCGATAATCGGTAAGGCTCTGCGCTGTTCTTCTGTCAGGGCTTCAAACTTCTCTTTGTCAAGTGAGACTTTGACACAGTGAGTTTCAGAGAACTTCGGGTTCTCCATTTCAATAGCCGTCATGTTCAGATAAACGCCTTTCTCGCCGACAAACAGTCCGCTTTCATCAACAGGGATAATCAGACAGCGTTTTGTTGCCGTCTTCCCTTTGAGGTTTGTCACGAAAGCCCCCTGCAGTTTCAGAAGGTCTGCTTTGATTGAAAAATTTGCCATAATTCTTGTTTTTATTTCGATTTAATAAGTAATTCCGTAATTCGTTCACTTCATTTGCGTTCAGGCTCAATGACCGCCCTTTCTTCTTCTCTGAGGGTTGCTCCGTGTCCTGAACCAAAACGGCTTCCGTCTCTGAACCCTCTGAGGGTGCAGCCGCTCCCTGTAAGGTGGATATTCTTTTCTTCCGACAGGGTCAGGGAAACAGATTTCAATGTCTCCGCAGATGACCAGCGGTTCACATATCAGATTAAATTCTGTCACGCTGTTCATGGCTGTTCTCATTTTCAGGTTTATTTTCCCGTTGTCCGTAGCTCAGAATGATGTCAACCACTTCTCCTGTTGTCTCATCCCGCTTGAACCTTACCGAGTGAAGAAAGATGTTCCCCTGTTCAAACTGTCTGTTAGCCGAAGCGAGAAAGCTCCTGACTTCATCAACTTTCAATTCTTTGTTCATGAATTATGTGATTTAATGTATTCTTCTTCAATTTTCATCAATATATCCCCCAAGTCGAATTCTTTCACAAACAACTCTTTATCTCTCTTTGAGAGGTTGTGGATTTGTCTCAAATAACTGTTGACAGAGACTTTAAGAATATCTGTCAGACTGTTTTTCTCCCAGCAGTGAGGGCAGACATAAAAAACGCCCCTGTCTTCTGCTATTTTTATGGGTTTCATTCCGCATACAGACCAAGGCAGGCCACAGATACCGCAAGTACTTTCTGACGGGTAAATCTGTTGGTATGCTTCAACAACAAAAGGAAGTCTTATAATTTCATCTTTGCTCATAATTCTGAGGTGTTTTTAAGTGAATAATTTAAGTTGTACAGGTCTTTTCTTGATTGTTTGTTCATATCGTTTACAGCGGTCACGATAGGGGCATAATCCGTTCTTTGCCTGTGTGAACTTCTCATGCCATACCTCCCAGTCTTTGGTTGTTTCATCGCCAAACATGAAGCCAACCAAATCCATACAGAAGAAGCCTTTCCCCTCTGTCTTGTCATCATGAAGCGAGACAAGTCCGTTTCCTTGTGGTCTCATGGTCTTTCCTCCAAGATTTCAGGTTTGAAAATGGTCATTATTCCAGATGGGTGTTCACGCCCGAGCCATTGTTCATATTCAAAACGTTGGTTATCACAATCATCAAGGTTTACCCCGATGAAAGTTTGTTCATGAGTTGAATAATACGGGTCAACCGCATTATATCTTATTTTCAGTCTTGCCATAACTTCGGGTTTTGTCTATCGTTGATAATCTTCTGAACTCTCGCTATTTCGTCATCAATGACCTTTTCAAGTCTCTTGCTCTCTGTCAGGGCTGAACCTGAATGGGTCTTGAAGTACTCTTTCTGTTTGTCTCTCATTCGGACAACAGTGTCAAAAAATTCTTTCGGCTTCATATCAATGTCAGTTCTTCGGGTTTGCACGGATACCAATAACTGTCTTTGTTGAGAAAGACACAACGCCCGTATTTCCACAGCTCGTTGTCTTTGCTGATGCCTATCACTTCAAACGGACCGAATGTGAACCCGCTCACGTTTGTGAACATAACTCTGTCGCCGACCTTTATGTCCCTGTCGGTCTCCTGAATGTCTGATAGCCGTTCAACAAACGTCATGTCCTGACGGCTCTTTATCCATTCATCTGTTGTTCTTCTGCTTGTTGTCATAATCTGTCTGTCATTTGAGTTTATATGCTGTCAGAACGGGCAGTCTTCCTCTTCCTCCCCGAAAGGCGGGAGATCGTCCCAATCAAAGTGAGCCGCTTCAAAGGCTTCCTGCTCGCGCCGCTTGATTTCTTCCTGTAAATGGTTTGAGTTGTCCCAAACAGGCTCTTGCCCGTTTGCATAGGGTGTGTAACGCCCGTTGTTCAGGTTGTATTTGAACAGGGCTGTCCCGCACTCCCCGAGATGTCTGAACTTCACTTTCTGAATGTGAACTTCAACGGTGTTTTCAAGGCGGTTTCTGTGGACAACGATACCGAAATCTGCCTTGTTGAAGAAGTTCGCCGAGCCTGATATGTCATACAGGGTCGGGGCTTCTATGATGCCGTCTTTGTTCTTCGGCTGTTTTGTCGGGTGCGCCATGAGGATTATCAGGATGTCATTCATCTGAGCGAAATTCGTCAGCTTGTCAAGAAGCCTTGAAATGTACTTTGTCTCATTCTGCCCCTCGCTCTCATCTTCAAGCCTGTTGTAGGGGTCAATGACAAGGGCTTTGATACCCTTGCGCCTGACAAGGAACTTCGCCCGTTCAAGAATTGTCTCCACCCTGTAATCCTGTTTCGGAGCGATGAAGAAGAAGTTTTGTTCAAGATGTTCTTTGACCTGTCTGTACTCTCCGAAAGTCAGCGTCTCCTTGCCGAACTTCTTCCCCGTGAACTTCTCAATCAGTTTTGAGGCGTGATAAGCGAGAGGGGCGTTCTCGGGGCTGAAATAGGCGAAACGCCACCCGTAGCGCATGTTCAGCCGCTCGGCAATCTCATCGATGAACTCAGACTTTCCACTGCCTGGAATACCCGTCACGATACAGAGGCGTTTTGTCTCAAATGAACAGAGACGGTCAAAATTGTCATGCCCGATTGTCACGCCTTTCTGCATACCGTGTTCAAACAAAGCGTCAAGGCTCTGTTCAAAGTCTGAGACTGAAAAAACTCCCTCCAACTTGATTTCAGGAGCGTCAGCGAGACACTTCAACAGACTTTCACGCCCATACTTTATCAGATGTTCATTTGCGTCCTTGCAGCCCTCGCCGTATTCAAGAACCCGACACCGTTCAGCCCCGAAACGCCTTATCAGTTCATCTTTCAGAATGACCCCTTTCGTGTCAGTGTCGGAGGCTATGTAGATCGTCTCTTTGTCATCAAAGTATTCCTCGATATAATTGTCAAGATAATCAAGGTTTGAGTTCGCTCCGTTTGGAACACTCACGACATCATGCCGCCCGCATTCAAAGAAAGACAGGGCATCCATTTCCCCCTCCGTGATGATACATTCTTTTGTCCCCTTGATGTTGTCAATCCCGTATGGGAGAAGTTCTGCCCCCTGACACAGCTTGAAACATTTGTCTCCCGTCCTGAACTTCGTGTTCACGAGTTCCCCATTGTGATAGTAGTTGAACTGAACCGTATTGATTTTCCCGTTCTTCTGTGGCATCCATTCTTCCCCCTCCGTGATTTTCATCGCTCTCAGGGTCTGTTCGCTTATGCCCCGACCTCTGAACCATTTCAGAAGACGGTCTGAGAATGAAGAACAGGTCTGCCGTTGGGCGGGCTTCTTGTACACGGGCTTCTGATGTCTTATCGGTGCTGCGTTCCGCCACGGGCGGTCTTCTTTCTCCCACGGCTCTTTTTCAGCCGCACAACCAGAGAACCCGCAGTAGTGACAGTTGAACTCGCCCGTTTCAAGGTTGATTGAAAGGCTTTTGTCCCGCTTGTCACGGCGTTGCTCATGACATTGGGGGCAAAATACCTTTCTGTTCCCTGAATTCCCGTAAGGGGCTTTTATGCCGTATTTCTCCCAATTCATTCTCATAACAGAACCCAAGATTTAGTTTGACTGTCCCAAGCGTGTCTCTCAGACGGGCGGGGAGGGGCTGTCGGCGGTATTGTTGCCTTACCCGTCCCGTATGTTCTCCTGCCTGCCCCGTCATAATATTCGCCGACACCGAGCTGAACGCCCGCCGCCTGTGAACCACTCTGATGACCTCTCGCCCCTCTGTCATTGTCATAATTCCCCTCCTGAACCTTGACCCAGTTTGAACCGTTGTCAAAAAGCCAATCAAATGTCGCAGTCCAGCCCGTCTTGTTAGGCTGTCGCCCCGTCAGAAAGTCAGAAGCCTGAACACGCTCAAAGAGACTGCGTGTGGCTTCAAGCATCTGTTCCTCTGTCTCAACTTTGAATTCGTCAAGACGGCACCTGATTTTCTTCCGCCTGTTGTCACTCAAAGTTTTTAAGCGAGGAAGAGAAACACAGACTTCATTCCACAGGTCGGCGATACCCTGATAAGGGTATATTCTATTCTTCTTTCCTTTACTCTCTTTTTCTTTACTTTCCTCTATTTTACTCTCTTTTACTTTACTATCTGTGTTATCGCAGCGATAACCGCCCGATTTGCCGTTTTCAGCCGTGATAACATCTTTTTCAGAACCGTTTTTCTTTGCCATAAGCCGTGAAAGCCTCTCCCTGTCTCGTTCTCGCTTTGTTATCAATCCCGAAAACCGTCTCTGATGCGCTGCGCTGAAAAGACGGTTTTCATCGGTCATTTGAAGAAGATTGATTTTGAGACAGTAGTTCACAATCTCATCGAGTTCATCAACGGTAATGTCGAAGTCGGCGGCAAGAAGCTCTTTATTCACTTCATCAAAGTCAAGTTCAAAGAAGTCAGTATCGGTCAGCGTTTCAAGAATGAAACACCACACGGCGTAACCCTTGTGTGAGAAATTGCGGCGCAGGGCTTTGACTTTAACGTCATTCCTCATGTCCGCATCATGGCTGAAATACTCAGCGTTGTTCTTTGTCGGTCTTGCCATAGCCTGATGATTTTAGAGGGTTGCCAAAATTGATTTGCGGAGTTTCTCATTCTTCTGATTCCATTCAAATGAGCGGATCATCCATTGACGGTAGTTCAGGGGAATGTCTGAAATCCTGTTTCCCTTGTATTTCCCGAAAGGCATGATTTCAATCGGCGCAGCCGCCCGTGCGTCAATCGCCTGAGTGTCTTCACGGGTATAGTGACCGATGTCCGAAATCGGTATGCCTGACAGAAGCCGCCCGCCCGTCCCGAACATGCGCCACATCTTGCCCTGTTCAAACGTGATGTCTTCAACGCGACCGAAACGCTCAACGTTCCCGCCGATGTCAACAATCAGTGCGTCCTCCTTGTCAGGGTCAATTCTTGTCGCACGCCCGACAATCTGATAATACAGGGCGATAGAAGCCGTAGAAATGCCCAAGACAATGCAGTCGATACCTGTATAGTCAAAGCCCGTTGAAAGCACTCTGACGTTGAAAATGACCCTTATTTCGCCAGCCCTGAAACGTGTGATGACCTGAGAACGCTCGTTCTTGTCCATATCCCCGTAGATGACCGCTGAGTTCGGGTATTTCTTTGACAGGGTTATTGCGTCTTCAACAGAGGGAACAAATACGAGGATATGTTTCCGCTCCGTGTGTCTGTCAAGAGCCTGAAAGACCTGTTCAGAACCTCCGTTCGCGTCATAAGCCCTTTGAACGCTGTCTTCCGTGTACTCTGACTTTGAACTGTTGAAGACAAGAAGACTGCTGTCGAACCCCGTTGTCTCATATCTGAGCGGAGACCAGAAACCGAGCCTGACCATTTCAGAAACCTGACCGACATGGATTATCTCCTTGAAGAAGTTCCCTTTCTTTGAACGGGAGGTCAACATGACAAGTTTTGAATAAGTGCTTCCGTCCCTGTCCCTGTTCGTTTGAAGTTTCACAGGGGTAGCCGTGATGCCGAGAACATGAGTGATGCCGCTTTCTGACAGGAAACGCCCCAACATGCTGTCAGCCTCACGGGGGTACAGGTGCGCTTCATCAATGAGCATTTTTGTGAAGCCGAGAGACTTGAATTTAGCCCCGAGATTTTTGATTGAGCCTATCGTGGCATAGGTTATCTGTGCGATGTCTTTTCGCCCGAAACTCGCGCTGTAAATGCCCGCATTCAGGGCGAAATCCCCACACAGTGAACAATACTTCAAATAATTCTGTTCCAGCAACTCTTTTGAGGGTTGAAGAACAATCATGTTATCGCTGCTGTTCTTCGCGACAAAAGCCGTCAGAATTGACTTTCCCCATGCTGTCGGGAGAACAATCAAACTCGGCTTCGGTTTCTTCTCTTTGAAGAACTGAACAGCCTTGTTTATCGGCTCTGTCTGATTTTCTCTGAGTGTTATCATATCTGAGAATAAAGAACCCCGTATTTAGGGCTAACCACGCATAAACAGCAAGCGTTGGATGCCTTTCGGCTGTTCCACCCGTGTACGGAGTTCATATAAGTTTTTAATCTGTTCATTCGGTTATCGCAAAGATAAAGTGTTTACATTGTAATCACTTTAAGTCAAATGAAATTTTTTAAGGTCTCTGAAAGTTCAGACTTCGAGAACGGCTGTTTCGCTCTCAGTTTCTTTAAGAGGATGTTGGCGAGACGAACCTTGTTGTAAGTTCTCGTGTCCCGTTCCTCAACCTTGACACCGTTTTTCCAAGCCTCAATGTATTGGATAATATCCTCCATCTGCTTGTTTGAAATGATATACATACCTGTCTGACCTTTCTTTGATTGAACCTTATTTCAACAGGAAACGCCGTGCGCCCTGAACCTCTCTCGTGAACTCCGCAACCATTTCGGGATGCGCTGACTTGAAAGCCTTGTCATCAAACTTCATTGACGGCTTCGGAGCTTTCCATGTCGCTATGGTCTGCCCCCCGTAGCTGATAGCCTCTGCGTCCCCGAAACCGAGCTTTATGCGGTCTTCAAGACCTGTTTTGATTTCATCAAGTTTGGCTATTTCTGCCTTGACCTCTTTCAGGCGTTCATAATCGGCGAAGATTTCGTCATTCACTTCAACAATCTTCCCGTCCGTGTGTCTGTTGAACTTCAAAAGAACATCTTGAACGGTTGTCGCTTCGGGTTCTTTCTTCCCCTGAATGTTGTCCGTCCAGAACTTCTCAACTTCTTCAACAATCCACCCGTAGAAGTCAGGAACAAAACTCAGGTCTTTATATCCGAACTCACGTCCTGAACAGAGCCAAGCCAAGCTGCCCTCCCTGAGACCAGCGACACCGAGCTGATATTGAACCTGACAGAACCAATGTTTCGGAAGGTCGTCCCCGTCAATCTTCATCTGTGTGGTCTTGCATTCCAAGATACCTTTGTTTGAAGCGTTCTTCTTCTCCCCTGTGATCCAATAGGTGCGGTCGGGGCTGACTTGAAGAAACGGGCGTTCATTGTCACGGATGAGCCAGTCTCCCGCTGATGACTTGATAACCGTCCGACCCGTTTCGTCACTCCAAAACAGGGAAACGGCGTCTTCAAGATAGTGTCCCGCTTTCATGGCGAAAGTCTCTGTCTTCGGTTCATCAAGACCTATTTTGCGTCTCCATAGCTGATAAGGTGTTTCAAAGGGGTTTAACCCGAGAATAGTCGCCACTTCGCTGCTCCCGATACCTGACTTTCTGTATTCAAGCCATTCATTGCGGTCTTTCGGTCTGATGACCGTGATGTTTGCTTTTGTCTCCATATTCGCTGAATTTTGATGTTATTTTGATTTTCTGATTAAATAGAAGTCTGCCCAAAGGCTCATGAACTGTTTCCCCGCATAGACGGCGAGCGTGTCGCTCTTTAAGCAAAGGCGAGAACCGAAGGCCGAAATCGAATACGAGGGGGCGTAACTCGAGTGCGCAAAGGCGAGACCCGCATATCCTGTCTGATAGTCGCCTGTTGACATCAAGCAGCGTTCTTTCTTCTCATCCTCATCCATGTTGTCAATTTCGTCCTGAGTATAGAGCCAGAACCAAGGATAATAACGCCATTCATTCTCTGTGAATTGAGGCTTCCAGCCCTCATTCAAGGCGGCGCAGATAATGCGGAGCTTGAAATAAGCGAGAATATCAGGTTCAAGATTTGAGTATTTTTCCTCCCATCCCTTAGGGTCATCAATGCCCATTGCTCTTGCAGCGTCTTCAAATGTCTTGATACGCTCCGTTACGGGGCGATTATCGGCTTTCTGTGCTGTTTCTGAACTCAACTCGGGGAAAAGTGCGAGAAGAAGTTTTTTCCCGCTCTCATCGGCTGTATTGAACGCAGCCTTGACGTTTTCAATTTTGATTTCCATATTCATTACTTTTTAGGTGTTGATGATTTCTTTGACTTGTCTTCTTTGATTTCTCCCGTCTCAGGGTCAACATTGGCAGGTACGGGGGCTGTCCCTGTCGCCTGAGCGATAGCCGCTGCCGCCTTTTCCTGAGCTGTGGCGGTCTTCTTGTCAGCTTCCGCCTGTGCCTTTGCTTCAAGTGCTGGTTTGACGAAGCATTCTTCAACAGAGGTCGTTCCCTCCTTGATAGCGTTCGCCGTTGCTCTCAGTTCAAAAATCTTCTGTTTGTCAATTTCCTGAACTGAGTTCACGCCGAGATATAAGAACAGTTGTTCTTGTTTCACGCCGAGTTTGGCGAAGTACTGAATGACGTTCTGACGGCTCTGTTCAAGGTCAATGGATTGACCGAGTGCAACTTTCTTTACCTCGTTGATGACCCGTTTTGTCACGGCTTTAGGAATGACAGCCAAGACAGCGTTTCTGAATGCGATTGAAGCGGCTGCGTTGCCCGTCACAACCTGCATGTCCTCTGAATAAGTCTTGCCCGACTTTGTTGTTATTCGGCGGTCAACGGTCTTGCATACAGCGAAGTTCGTTTCAAGGTCATGACAGACAGCCTGAGCCGTGATTTTGCGTCCGTCATTCCCGATGATGCGTGTCTGAACTCTCAGGTTGCCCCAAGCCCCCGCAATGATTTCTGCCATACGGATTGAAAGCCCCTCAATGACATTGTCGTTCCCGTTAGCATCCTTTCTTCTGAGAACATAGAAACAATCTTCTGCGGTCTCCTTGTCCATTGTAGCGTATGTGGCGATAGTGTTCAAGACCCTGTTGATGTCGCGGGGGTACTGTTTCGCCGTTGCGATCTGAATGTCAATTTCAGAACGTGTGATTCCTGCAAGCATTTCAGCCTGTTTGATTTCGATGATTTCGTTTTCCATTTTGTTGATGATTTTATTTGCCCTCTGACTGGTTCGGGCGTTCCGTTGTTATTGACTGTTTCTTTGAGAGAGAGTATCGGGCGAACGTCACGGGTTTCCCTGTGACCCTGTTTATTCCCGTCTCCATTGTCTTTTCGATTTCCAACCCCTCACGTCTCAGGTCACTTATGCGGGAGGCGAGACGGTAACAACCGAAGTCCCTCAACGCTTCAATACCTGTTATGCTGCCGCCCTCAATGAGCCGCTGCCGTATCAGTTGGTTGTGTGTTGATGTCTGTTTCATGTCAGTTCTTTTTATGGGTTGCTACATAAGTTGTTGCCTTGCTTTGAATTTCATCTGATGTCGGAACACGCCGTTCAAGCATCCATTCCTCCAAGTCAGACTTCTTGAAATACAGTTTGCGGTTCTTCTTGAAGAACGGTATCTTCTTCTCGCTTGTCAGGCGATACAGATAACCTCTGCTAAGCCCCGTGAAAAGGAGCGTTTCGTCAAAATCAAGAACCGTCTTTGAGCCGATGAGCGTCAACCGTGAAAGGTTGTCCAGCTTGTCGTTCAGGGTTTCAAGTGTGATTGATGCGTCATCCATACTCATACCTCCTCATCCTTTTCGGCTTCATCAAGTTCAGACGGCAGAAGCCCCCGTTTGTGAAGCCATTTTCCGCTCATACAACAGCCCACGAGGTTGACTATGGCGGCTGACTTGATTAACATGAACTGCCCGAAAGTATAGGGCGAATCGGGGGCTTCCTCGCCAGCAAGTATCAGGAATGAGAAAAATCCCCATAGACAATGTGCGGTCATCAAAGACCATTGAATTACCCGTTTCATATCACTTACAATTTTCGATGTCAAACATGATTGATTTCAGCCCCGTCCGTATGATTTCCTGATACTTCCGCAGTAAATTCAGAAGACGGGCGTTCTCTGAGTTGATTGTTTTGTTAGCCGTTTCAAGGGCTTTGATATACTGTTCATCTGTCAGACCGCTTCGGCTTACCGTGACTTCTTTCACGCTCATGTCGGGGAGAAGCCACCCGAACAACTCCGTCTCCTTGACCGTGACGGTCTTCTTGCTCTCAGTTGTCACAGAGCCGTTTTCAGCCTGTGCCTTGCGCTCCCAATACCGCTCAACATATTTTTTGTTGTACTGATATTTGGCTTTGTTCGCCTCTTTACTTGCCATTGTTGACCTCCTTTGATTTCAGACGTTCTTCAACACGGCGGCGGATCAAATAAATCGTTCCCTGAGAATGAATGCCGTACTTCTTCATCAGGTGTTCGGTCACAACGGTCTTGCTCTGACCCTCAACAGTCATCAGGGAGTTGTACTCGTTGTAGATTGCCAAGTCTCGTGCTTCACGTTCCGTTTGGCAGGGTGTCTTGAATACTTTTGCTTCCATTGTCTTTTATTGATTTGAGATTGATTTTCTGTAATGAATGTCTTCCATACCAGCAGATAGGGTCATTCCGTAGCGTCTCAACTGAGCTTCAAGAAGCCGTTTGGCGTTCTCAGCGAGAGCGAGAAGTTTTCTGAGTTTGTCTGTAATTCTTTCCATATCAAATAATTTACTTATCAGTTTATTTCCGATTTTATATCTTATTTCGTATCTTTGTCCGCATATAAAATTGAATAACGGTGCAAATATAAACAAAGTAATGATTTTGAAAAAGAAAATCGAAATAAAATTTATATTTTAACAATAATTGCGGTTTTGAATGGAAGCACTCAGGCGGATAAAAAAGGTCATAAATTGGCTTATCTTTAAGGAGATAGCCTCAAATGAAAGGGAATTGGCAGAAGTCATGGGTTACACGAAATCATCGTTCTCTCAGATTGTGACGGGCAAAGTCCCCATAGCGGACAAGTTCCTGAATAAACTCTGTTCTCTTGATGAAAATATAAACTTTGTTTGGGTAAAGACGGGCGAGGGAGAAATGTTCGTTTCCGATAGCCTGAACAGTCAAATGACAGTTCCGAAAGACGTGTGGAACGTCATTAAGAAACAGGCTGAAAGCCTTTCAGCCCGTGACCGACAGATAGATGAACTGATGGGGCTTCTGAAAGAGCAAATTCAGGAAAACAAAAAAATGCTTGCCCGTCAGGAAGACAATGCCACCTCTGCCGCTGCCGTATAGTGATAATAGGGAAAAGTGTTTGTAAAGTTCCAAAATACTGAGAATATGAACTTGAATATGAATAAGAGGCTTGAAGAAATAATAAGATATAAGACAGGAGGGGAGAAGAAAGCCTTTGCCACCCTGCTGAATTGGTCGCCGCCTTATCTCTCAAAACTTCTGAAAGGCGTTGACTTCGGCTTGCAACCCGTCATATCAATCATCGAGGCTATGCCTGAGATAAACGCCCGCTGGTTCTTGACGGGACAGGGGGAAATGCTGAACAGCGAGAAACAGGCGATGTTGCGCCGAGAAGCGATAGGACACGTTCAGCGGGTCATGGAGCTTGAACGCTTTATCCCCGTGATGAACCCCGAAGAACTCAGGGCGTTTGAACTTGAAGTCAGGGGCGGCAAGAAAGCCGATTTCAGCCCCGACACGCTCAAATCGTGGGAAGAACGCCTGAACATACGCGAAGAAGAAATAAACATGAAATTCGCCGCTGCAGCGGCTAAATCAGACGAATTATGCAGACAGAAGACAGTCAGAAAGTGATACGCCGTTTCTTTGAGGCTCTTTACCGCCTGAAAGATGACGGTCATATAAGGGGGAAGCAAACCTTTACCCGTGAATTTGACATCAACCGCTGGAACCTGAACACGCTTGAAAAAGATATGTCAAGGGACATTTTTCAGACGGCTTGGCTGACTTATCTCGTGAAAGAATACAAGGTCTCAGCCCGCTGGCTTCTGACAGGCGAGGGGGACTTCTATGAGACAAGAACGGGGGCAAAGCCGTGAAGCCGCCCCCGTCTCTCATTCTTCATTGTCATCAGCGGAGAAGATGTCAGGTATCATCGACACCGCTTCCTGCTTCTTCTTGTCAAGAACCTTTGCATAGACCTGTGTCGTTGAAATTTCCTTGTGTCCGAGAAGTTTCTGAACAGTATAGATGTCAGCTCCTAAATCCAACATCAAGACGGCGAATGTATGCCGTCCGCTGTGAAATGTGATGTCTTTTGTTATACCCGCCCTGACAGCCCACATCCTCAGTTCGGCTATCATATATGAACTGTATTTGAACCCGACAAAAACACGGTCATCAGGGTCTCGCCTTTGACCCATGTACTGAACCGCCTGCGGATTGATGTCAAGATATTCCTGCCCGCCCGTCTTTTTCTGTTTGAAGATGATCCGTGTGAACTCCCCTTGCTGTTGAACCTCTCTCCAGCGGAGCTTCTCAATATCTGACTTGCGAAGCCCTGTCAGACAGGAGAACATGAAAGCGTTCTTCAAGGCGGGATATTTGCAATGAGCCGCCGCCATAGCTTTGACTTCTTTCAAGGTCAGATAACATCTTTCCGTCTCCTCTTGCTTGAAGCCCTCAATTCCCCGCAGAGGGTTGTGCGGGATTATCCTGTCTTCAAAAGCCTGATTGATACAGGCACGGACTTTATTGAAATAACTGACCTTGCTGTTCTGTGATAGTGGCTTTGTGACTTCATCCGTTGTGATTGTCTTACGCTTGTCTCGGCAACGGGCGGTCTTGTCAAGGTATTCGCGGAAACTGATAATCCATTCAGGTGTCACGTCCCTGAACGTCATGTTCGGTTTACAGAACCTTTCAAGGTGTTTGAGACAACTGTACCAGTTGCCCCAATTCCCTTTGCTTTCAGGATTGCCGTGACGCTTCTCGCACAACATCCTGTAATAGTCAAGAAAGTTTGTGTCAAGTTTATAAGCGGCGTTGAAGCCGTATTCCCCGTTTTGAAGCTCGACAACACGCTTCGCCCTTATCGCCTCTGCAAGCTGAAGCGTCTGGCGGTTCTTTTCCTTGTCTTTCCTGTTTGTTTCAGGGATAAGATAAAGTTTCAAATACTCATAAGACCTTTTCCCGTTCAGATAAATGTCAAGGTAAAGGGTCGTGTTGCCCGAAGCGGTCTTGCGCTGTCTGAGCCTTATCGGTTCTTTTGATTGTCCCATGATTTTTGTTGCTTTTGTTGCTGTTTCCGTTACGAGCAACAAAATAACAACAAAAAAATGATAAAACGGATATAACTCATAAAAAATTTCGCTCTCATTCCGACCGTTCTCAATTCATTAAGTTTCAGCCGATATTTCATTTGAATTATATCCGTTTTATATCTGATTTTACTTTTGATTTTTGAACTTCATTTTCCGATGCAAAAATGTTGAAAGATATTTTGAAGTACCATATCATTCGTAACCTCCCCCGCTATGTCCGAAATAAAGAAGATACACTCTCGTATGTCTTGCGAAAGAAAATCCCCGGAAATCTGCGAATCAAGTCCGTTTTGTACTCTATGAATAGCTTCCAAAGCTTTGTTTAAAGCTTCGTAATGTCTTACGTTTGTCACAATAATATCATTCTGTGTCACTGTAGGCAAGTGTGCGGCATCAATAAGCATTTTTTGTAGCTCACTTGTATTCTTCCGTTGTTTGGCCGAGATGAAAATAGATTCCGTAGATTCTTTGGGGAAGTCTTTTAATAAAGATAATACATTCTCTTTCTGTTTATCTTCAATCAAATCAGCCTTATTGAATACAACAATCAAATGTTTTCCTTCGCAACGTGGAATTATTTTCTCCGATAACTGTTCAATTTGAGAAGCGGCATTCACAGCATCTACCATCCAAAGAACAATCTCCGCCTGATCCAACTTCTGAAAAGTACGTTCAATACCCAAACTTTCAATCGTGTCATTGGTTTCCCGGATTCCGGCGGTATCAATGAACCGGAAAGTGATTCCTCCGATATTGACAGTATCTTCGATTACATCACGTGTTGTCCCGTGAATATCACTGACAATGGCTTTATCCTCATTCAATAATACATTCAGTAAAGTCGATTTTCCGGCATTTGTTTCACCGATGATAGCTACGGGAACACCATTCTTAATGGCGTTGCCGACACTAAATGAATGAGCCAACCGCGAAATGACCTGTTCAATTTCATCTGCCAGTTTCCTTAATGCCGAACGATCGGCAAATTCCACATCCTCTTCGCTGAAATCCAACTCCAATTCAATCATGGAAGTGAAATTCAACAACTTGTTGCGTAGATCTGTCAGCTCTTTACTGAATCCACCCCGCATCTGGCTCATTGCCAATCGGTGAGTGGCAGCAGATGAAGAAGCAATCAAGTCCGCCACAGCTTCTGCCTGACTTAAATCCATTTTTCCATTGAGGAAAGCACGTTGCGTATATTCTCCCGGCTGGGCCATGCGGCAACCGTTTTTAATAAGCAACTGCATTACCTGTTGAAGAATATAAGTGGAACCATGACACGTGATTTCCGTACTGTCTTCTCCCGTATACGAATGAGGAGCACGGAAAAGGCTGACGAGCACTTCATCAATCATCTCGTCTTCGTCATAAATACGCCCGAATGTCAAAGTATATGGTTTTTGTTCGCTCAATAATTTGCCAGCTTTGGCTGGCTTGAAGATGCTGCCGGTAATAGAAATAGCTTCCGGACCGGAAACGCGGATGCTTCCGATAGCACCGCCTTGAGCGGTAGCGATGGCACAGATAGTATCTTGAATCATTGTTTTTTCTTTTTGGATGAGCAAAGATAATTGTTTCTAAGTAAAAAACAGAAAATTGAGCACAACTTGTGCTTTATTTGTTTATATTTGCTGCCGTGCAGTGGTACACCAAACAAAATAAAACAATAATGCTTATGGAACCAGCGATTAATTTATATTCTTCCAATGAAAAGAGTGAACTCATACGGGAGAACTCACAAGAAATATTTTCTGTCCTTGCAGCTCATCAAATAGCTTTGTGGGAATATGATATCATTACGGGCAAATGCTCCTTTTCAAACGATTATTTTTTTACACTGGGATTAAAGGATGCCGGGATCATTTTTGAAGATATAGATGATTTCTATCGGTTTATTCATCCGGAAGATATTGAATTCTATAAACAAGCCTTTGCAGAAATGCTTTCATCAGACTCTAAGACTTCACAAATTAGAGTTCGTTGTATAAGTGAACAAGGGAAAGTAATTTGGCTGGAAGATCATTTTCTGTCTTACAAAGAGAGTTGCGAAAGTCATCCGGGTAAACTGCTGGCATATACGGTGAACGTCACTTCACAATGCGAAAAGGAGCAACATATCAAATATCTGGAAGAGTATAATCGCAAAATAATTGAAGCATTGCCGGAATTCATTTTTATTTTTGATGATAATTTCTTTATTACCGATGTCCTGATGGCACCGGGAACGATATTGCTTCACCCTGTGGAAGTGCTACGCGGAGCAGATGGACGATCTATTTATTCACCGGAGGTTAGCGACTTGTTTATTTGTAACATTAGGGAATGTTTGCGTGATGGTAAGTTGAAGGAAATAGAATATCCGCTTGAAGTGGATGGAAGTCTGCATTATTTTCAGGCACGTATCGCCCCCTTTGAAGGAAACAGGGTACTTGCGTTGATACATGACATCGGAGACCGGATTCAGCGTTCGCAGGAATTGATCGAAGCTAAACGTCGTGCGGAAGATGCTGATAAAATGAAGTCGGTCTTTTTAGCTAATATGAGCCATGAAATTCGTACTCCGTTGAATGCTATTGTTGGTTTTTCGGAGATTATCGCAGTGACAGAAAGTGAAGAAGAGAAAATGGAGTATCTGGAAATTATTCAGAAAAACAGTAACTTGTTATTACAGTTAATCAATGATATTTTAGCCCTTTCCCGTATTGAATCCGGCAAATCGGAAATGCATTTCCAGCAGGTTGAGATTGCAGGACTAGTGGAAGAAGTGGAAAAAGTGCACCAGCTGAAGATGAAGTCGAATGTAGAATTGAAAGTGATTCGTCCCGAAGGAGAATACTGGACTTCTACTGATCGTAACCGTGTGATGCAGGTATTGTTCAATTTCTTGTCGAACGCGATTAAAAATACGGAAAAGGGAAGTATAACTTTAGGCTTGAAATATGAAGGATCCTGGCTGAAACTGTATGTCAGCGATACGGGTTGCGGTATATCCAAAGAGAAACTCCCTCAAATTTTCACCCGGTTTGAGAAACTGAATGATTTTGTGCAAGGCACCGGATTAGGGCTTTCAATTTGTAAAAGCATTGTAGAACGACTGGGCGGCCGTATCGAGGTAACTTCAGAATTGGGGCAGGGGAGTACGTTTGCACTCTATTTGCCTTATCAGGAAGTACCGAAAGAAGTTGCTGAAAGAAGCCTCTCACATAAGAAGAACGTCGATGAGGATAAACGTAAAAAGATATTGGTGGTAGAAGACATTGAGTCGAACTTTGTCCAACTTAATATTCTTCTGAATAAGGAATATATTATTTCATGGGTACGCAACGGACAGGAAGCCATCAATAGTTTTATCCGCGAAAAGCCGGATTTGATTCTGATGGATATTCGTATGCCGATCATGGACGGTATTCAAGCCACTGAAAAGATCCGTACTATTTCTCTGACTGTGCCTATTATTGCAGTGACCGCGTATGCTTTCTATACTGAACAGCAACAGGCTATTCAGGCAGGATGCAACGCTGTTATCTCAAAGCCCTATTCTTTGGAAAAGTTGAAAGAGACAATAGAATCTTATATCGGATAATTAATTTTCTAAAAGAGAACTAACATTCTGAATGTTGTAGTGTTATTTATTATATAGTAGTAACATTATAATATATTAGAATATGGAGAAAGTGAAAAAGATAGTCCTTATCGGGGCAAGCGGCTTTGTGGGCTCTGCCCTTCTGAATGAAGCATTGAATCGTGGTTTCGAGGTTACGGCAGTAGTTCGTCATCCGGAAAAGATAAAGATAGAGAATGAAAATCTGAAAGTGGTGAAAGCCGATGTCTCCGCGCTTGATGAAGTGGCTGCCGTTTGTAAAGGTGCAGATGCGGTTATTAGTGCATTCAATCCGGGATGGAATAATCCTGATATATACGATGAAACAATCAAAGTTTATCTGACCATTATTGATGGAGTGAAGAAAGCGGGTGTTAATCGCTTTTTGATGGTGGGCGGTGCCGGTTCTTTGTTTATCGCTCCGGGCTTGCGTCTGATGGATTCCGGTGAGGTACCCGAAAATATATTGCCGGGAGTGAAAGCTCTAGGAGAGTTTTATCTGAACTTTTTAAAGAAAGAAAAGGAAATAGACTGGGTATTTTTCTCTCCGGCAGCGGATATGCGTCCGGGAGTACGTACAGGACGTTATCGGTTGGGAAAAGATGATATGATTGTAGATATTGTAGGAAACAGCCATATCTCTGTTGAAGATTATGCCGCCGCCATGATTGATGAACTGGAATATCCGAAACACCACCAGGAGAGATTTACGATTGGTTATTAATAAAAAAACAATGGCTTGAATCCACACATATTATCAGTGAAAGATTCAAACCATTATACATTCTTTTAATTGCAATTTTATTCTTTCGATTACAATTTAATCCTCCTGAATATAGATTTATATCCTGTCAAGTACTGTCTTAATCAGCGTATCGATTGTATTCTTATATCCGGTGTTGGCCTCTTTGATAAGTCGGTTGGCTATCACCATGCAGACGGTCATTGCCTTGTGTCCCATCAACCGGCTAAGTCCTGCCAAAGCCGAACTTTCCATTTCGAAGTTGGTAATTTTGTAACCTTTATATTCGAACGCTTCAATCTTATCATTCTGTTTCGGGTCTGCTAACGGGATACGAAGTTCACGTCCTTGAGGACCGAAGAAACCTCCGGCAGCGATTGTCACTCCACGTACCATGTCATCTTTGGCGATCCGGTCGATCAATTCTTCACTGGCATCAATGACGTAAGGAGCAGGAGCGCACATATTTCCCGACCAACCCATGTGATTGAGGAAAGCACGTTCGAAAGGCAAATCGCATACGGCATTACGTCCGGCATAGAAATTCAGTAACCCGTCGAAACCGATGGACTTTTGCGAACATACAAAAGTTCCGACAGGCGTATTGGGTTGTAGGCCGCCACATGTGCCGATACGCACTAATTCCAGTTGGCGGAACTGATCCTTTTCTTCACGGGTGACAAAGTCGATATTGGCGAGTGCATCTAATTCATTCATTACGATGTCGATGTTATCGCAACCGATTCCTGTAGAGACTACCGTAATCCGTTTACCTTTGTAAGTACCCGTGATGGTTTTGAATTCGCGGCTTTCCACTTCACATTCTTTGTTTTCGAAATGAGAAGCTACGAGTGCTACACGTCCGGGGTCACCTACTAGGATTACTTTATCTGCCAACCATTCGGGTTTTACGTGAAGATGGAATACTGAACCGTCTTCATTGATTATCAATTCAGAGGATGGAAAGTACTTTTTCATGTCATTGAAAGGTTTTAGTTTTATAATAGGATTGTATCTATAAATAGAAACGCCGGAACCGGATTTAAGTTCAGAAGAAGTCTCTTTCTTTTTCCATAGAAAAGGAGAGAACGTCTTGCGACTGAAATGAAATCGGATTCCGGCGTTTGTGAACGATTATTTGCTCAATGGCTGATTGCCAGCATTGCCTGTTGTCGGCTTGGCGATATTCTCACGCATGGAAGTATCAGCTTCGATATTCTTCATGCGATAATAATCCATGATGCCTAAGTTTCCACTGCGGAAAGCTTCAGCCATTGCTTTAGGAACTTCAGCTTCTGCTTCGATCACTTTGGCACGAGCTTCCTGTGCTTTTGCTTTCATTTCCTGTTCGGAAGCTACTGCCATAGCACGGCGCTCTTCAGCTTTTGCCTGTGCAATATTCTTATCTGCATTAGCCTGATCGATTTGCAGAGCCGCACCGATGTTCTTACCTATGTCGATGTCCGCAATATCAATAGACAGAATCTCGAAAGCAGTTCCTGCGTCCAGACCTTTACGAAGTACAAGTTTAGAGATAGAATCCGGATTCTCCAATACCGATTTATGGTTTTCAGAAGAACCGATAGACGAAACGATACCTTCACCTACACGGGCAAGGATCGTATCTTCACCTGCACCACCGACCAGCTGGCGGATATTGGCACGTACTGTAACACGAGCCTTAGCTATCAACTGGATACCGTCTTTCGCAACAGCCGTTACAGGAGGAGTATCAATCACTTTCGGGTTTACAGACATCTGTACAGCTTCGAATACGTCACGTCCTGCCAGGTCGATAGCAGTAGCCATCTGGAAAGGCAATTCGATGTTGGCTTTCGATGCCGATACTAAGGCGTGAACTACCTTTTCTACGTGTCCGCCAGCCAGATAATGGGCTTCCAGTTCGTCGCGGGTGATATTTTTCAGACCGGCTTTGTGAGCTTCGATCATTCCCGGAACGATGATATACGGCGGAACGTTACGTATACGCATTAAGAATAGTTGTATCAGCGAGATGTTAACTCCCGAAACTTTAGCCGACAACCAAAGGAAGAACGGCACGTAATGGAAAAATATTATCAAGAAGATAATACCTCCGGCTATCAGAAAGATAGGCAAGTAGAAAGATGATTCCATTGATGTTTTTATTAAGTGAATATTATTCTTTGTGTTTCTCAACCATGATTGTACCGTCGGTGATCCGGCTTACGATTATCGGAGTCTTCTCATTGAGGAACCCGTCTATTGACTTTACCTCTACAATTTTTCCGTTAATCTCGGCATAACCGATTTGTGCCAGGCGGGTAGTACTGATTCCTATATCACCCACTTTGACGCTATCTTCTGCGCTACGGTCTACTTTTGAATCGATATCTTTTTTCAACGCCAGTTTGTCCAGCATTTTCGATCGCATAAACCAAATCAGTGATCCGATGCAGGCAACCGCTGATATGCCAAGAGTGACAAATCCTCCTGCCATACCTAAATTGGTGAATGCATAGTAGTTGGCATACAGGATGCAAACCAATGCAGAAATTCCGGCCAGACTAATGCCCGGGATGACGAACAGTTCTACCAGAAACAGTATGACTGCGGCAATAATGAGAACGGCGATAATGAGTATATCCATAGTTCAGAGTTATTATTTATTTTGTTTTTTCTGCATTACGTACATTCACTTCGAGAGCATCGAGTTCTTCGGACATTTGCAGTATCCGCTTTTCGAGGTCGAGAATGGCAGGAGCCATTTTGGCTTTTCCCTGTTGGTTGGCACCGGCATATTGTTGACGAAGGCCGTTCAGCTTTTCTTCTTGTTGATAATAGTCTTTTTCCATCTGCTGATAGCGTTGGAAAAGTGTCTTGGCTTTTGCGGATTTAAAGTCGCTCATCAGATAGTAAGTCGTATGGTCGTCAATGACAAACTCAAAGTCCATGGCACGGCGTTCTTTGGGCTTATGACTGATAGCAGCTTTCAATCGTTGCAGTGCTTCGGTAACCGCTTGTTTATCCTTCCAGGTTTCTTTCAGCGAATGAATCTGTGCCAGACGAATGATCTCTTGCTGCTCCATTGCTTCATAATTATAAGTCTGTTTGGAAGTGTTAGGGATGAATACATAAATACATACCTTTCCTTCCGGTTGGAAACGGTCGGAAGCAAACCATCCGAGGTTGTTGTATTCATCGATGACGTACATATAATCGTTGTACGGCGAGTTGAACGGCATACCCACATTTTCCGGAACAAGATAAGTGTCGGTATTCGTGTTGTAGCGAGTGACAAAAATATCATAGCCACCCAATCCCTCGCCATCGCTGGCGTAATAAACGGTGACTCCATCCGATAGAACAAACGGATAATTCGCATTCCCGGAAGCATTGATACTACCCGGTAACGGACGTCCGTCACTCCATTCATTTAACAACTTGTTCTTTGAAAAGATATCAAGATTACCTTTCTCGCCCTTTTCGCTATAATAAATTTTATTTCCGATTTCTGTTTCATAAACAGTTCCCGGATGATCTCCTTCTGTCTTGAAGAATTCATTGAAAGTAAACAGTTTGCCCGATTCTTCGCTGATCTTGTAAGCGTTCAGGAAAGTTGCTTTGTCCACAACGAAACTGTCGATGATACATACTTCCTCAACCCCCTTCAACATACGAAGGTCAGATTTGCTTTTCTCCAGAAGTTTCTCCGCTTCTTCCGTCGGTTTCTTGCGTTTACTTAAGTCTGCGATGTATTCTTCAAAGCAGTTCACGGCATCTTCGAAGCGGTACGTCTCATTATATGCTTGTCCCAAATAGAGTTGTCCACCGGTGATACGTTTCTTTACCGCTATTTCAAGAGGTTTCACCGCCTCTTCCGCCTCTCCGGTTTTCAGGCAACATACGCCATACCAATAATTATAATTCCCGTTCGACGGTTGTGATTTAGTATACTTCTTAAAAACTGGTTTGGCTTGTTCGTACTCACCTTTGGTAAATAAGGTGCGTGCCTGTTCCAACGTTTGTGCAGAGACTTCGCAAAGGAAGAGGCTGCAAATTAAAAATAGAATATATTTTCCTTTCATCGTTTTGAGCGTTTATGAGTGACGGGTAGATTGAAAACATCGCTGCTTTCGGGCACCGGTCCATTTATCAATTGTTCAAAAGTACAAATTTATTAGAAATAAACCCTTTTTCAGTGATTCTATTATGTTAATTCTTCTTTAAATCATTCTTTTCGCTTACTTTTGCAGCCGATTTTCAAAGATATGACACAATTTACGGAAGAAGAGAAAACCATTCGCCGCATTGAACGGCGGTTTAATAAAGGAGTGGTGCAATATGGATTGATAGAAGAAGGAGACAAAATCCTTATCGGACTGTCGGGAGGAAAGGATTCGTTGGCGCTTGTGGAACTGTTGGGGAGACGCGCACGTATCTATAAACCTCGCTTTTCTGTCGTTGCCGTCCATGTAGTGATGAAGAATATTCCTTATCAGAGTGATACTGAATATTTGAAAGCGCACTGTGAGGCGTATGGAGTTCCCTTTGTGCAGTATGAGACTGCCTTTGATCCTGCTACCGACACACGTAAATCTCCCTGTTTCCTCTGTTCATGGAACCGTCGGAAAGTCCTGTTCACAGTTGCCAAGGAACACGGATGCAATAAAATCGCTCTCGGTCACCATATGGATGATATTTTGGAAACTTTATTGATGAATATCACTTATCAGGGAGCTTTCAGTACAATGCCGCCCCGGTTGATGATGAAGAAGTTTGATATGACAATTATTCGTCCGATGTGTCTGGTCCATGAAGCTGATTTGGTAGAATTGGCAGCTTTGCGTCATTATCAGAAGCAAGTGAAGAATTGTCCTTATGAATCGCAGTCCAGCCGGAGTGATATGAAAGGAATTTTACGGCAGTTGGAAGCGATGAACCCGGAAGCTCGTTATAGCCTTTGGGGCAGTATGACTAATGTACAGGAGGAATTATTACCAGATAAAATAGATTAATTTGAATAGATTGTTATGAAAGGATTCTATACCATTTTGTTACTGATTGTATCTAATGTCTTTATGACATTTGCTTGGTACGGACATTTAAAGATGAAACAGGAGTACAGTTGGTTCGCAGCTCTTCCGCTGATCGGTGTGATTGCGTTCAGCTGGGCGATCGCCTTTTTTGAATATTCCTGTCAGATACCGGCCAATCGCATTGGCTTTATAGGCAATGGAGGCCCGTTTTCATTGATGCAACTAAAAGTCATTCAAGAGGTAATAACACTTGTTATTTTTACAGTGTTCACTACCATCTTCTTTAAAGGTGAGGCTTTACATTGGAATCATCTGGCTGCATTTATTTGTCTGATTGCAGCAGTGTATTTCGTGTTTATGAAATAACGGCATCAATATTGGCATAAAGAACACCAATGCGATCATTGAAAACAGTAGGCCTCCCATAGTGCCGATTGCAAAGGAGAACCAAAATGCTTCTGCCTGTGGACCATCAATCAAGAACGGAACTAATCCCAGTACAGTAGATAATACTGTCAGTAAGACCGCGATAATCTTATGGTTATAAGCCTTTACATAGAGTCTTACGGGAGAAATTCGTTTAGCTCGGTCGGGATGATTATTACGAATGGCGTTGTACTCGTTTATGACATAAATCGCGGCATTAACCACCAATCCACTCAATAAAACCAATGATGCAAAACCTCCTGTTCCAAAATTAATCCGGGAAAAATAGAATGTCAAAAAAGTCCCAATAAATGATATAGGAATCAGCGATATAATCACAAGTGGTTGGCGTAGCGACTCAAACAAGATCGAACAAGTGAAGAAGATAATGACAACAATTAGCAGAATCAGCCAATATTGCGTTCCCCTGTCATTATACCATCCGTAACTTGTATTGGTTGTGCGAAAACCTACCGGCAGAGTAGCATTCACTTCTTCGGTCGTTTTCTTGATGAATGAATCGGACAGTTCAGTCGGTCCCATATAATCAAATGACACATCAAGCGAGTACACTTGATTGTTTTTGGTAATTTGAATGCTGGTAGAACGCCGGCCGATCTCTCCGATATGAGAGTAGCGGATCGGGTTGTCTCCTACATTTATATAGCTGTTCATCAAATGCCATACATCAAATTTATCACGTTGTGTAGAGTGGTAATCAATGGCTATGTACTGGTCTTTATTGCGATAAGTGCCTATTACCCCTTCGTTGAGCAGTGCAGACAGTGCAGAGTACCCTTGGTTGAGATTCAGATCATAGAGTGTGATTTTTTTCATATCATATTTGATATACATCTCATCAGCCATATTGTCCTGACTGGCCCAATCGCCGGAACCTCCTAACTCGATACCGATATTAGTAACCCTTTTATTCTTTTTGATCTTTTCGACTATCGTTTCAGCATGTTTGTAAAGTTGGTCATAGTTATAACCGCTTAGTCCGATGCGGTGTGATCCTTGTCTCTGTGTGAGTGAGTTAGAGAATCTTTTCTCACTTACCCCTGTTGTGCTCCAGTCTACACCACCTATTGATAGCGCTTTTTTTATCACTTGCGACTCCAAGTGTCGTGGGAATGCCCCATACTTGTACTCATCGGTGAACTCTACTTCAATAGTACCACTTTCTCCTTTCACTTGGGTCACAAATCGTTCGATCTCTTTATATTCTGCCAGAAAGTGATCCATTTGCCACATCTTTTGATTCAATTCTTCCGCATCGCCTTTTTCGGTCAGTTTGGCCGATATATAAAGTTTTACACCAGGGTCACTCTGCGTAAATGTGCGGGAGGATTGAGTGGATGAGAATAGATGTAGGGTTCCACCTGTTATCTTCTCAAGCGGCTGGCGCAATTTGTTTTGATAAAATTCGCTGCCGATTGTCTTATTGTATAGCACTTCGTACCATTTGAGCTCTGGCTTTCCTTTATTGCCATATAAATAATAAGGCTGATCCAATTTTTGTGGCAACAGGTTCAATGGAATGCCAAATGCCAACACCAGAATTGTGATGTAGATCCATTTCCGTTTTTGAGTAAAGGTAATATAGCCATTGTAGAATTTATTCCATTTTATGATTCTACGACAGCGACGATAGTGCTTTTTCTCTTGGCGGCGGTTCAGACCGTTGCGATCAATTATTGCCGGTACAAAAAACAAGGCTACAAACAGGGCAACACAGAGATTGATAATAATAATGGTTGCAAAATCATTCAGCGTTCCCTTTACATAGTCGGGCATAAAAAAGATAACCACTAATGATCCGATTGTGGTGAGCAGTGCCGCCAAGATGGCAATAAAGACACTTCTATTGCGGTAATAACTGTAGTGATCCACCATCACAATGGTGGTATCAATCATTATTCCGAATGATACGGCAACACCGGCTAACGAGATTAAATTCAACTCTATGTCAAACAGATAGAAGAAGATAACTGCTATCAGCACATTGGCAAAGAGTGACACAGCGATAATGGATAGATAACGACCGCTTCGGCTTGATATCCAGATGAATAGAAAAAGAAATAGTAGCGATAGGAATGTTCGCTTTATCAGTTTGTTGACCTCTTCACGCACCTCTTTAGCCTCATCATTAGTCAGAGAGACATATAATCCATCTGAAAGATTGGCTTGTACCTCTTCCATCCGCTTACGCAGTTCGGCGGAAGCTGTGATGATATTCACATCAGCATCGGCTGATATACTTAGATTGATTGTATTCAGACCGTTGATGCGGTAAAAATTGTCTTCCCGCCGTTTCTTATAATCTAATTTAGCAATATTATCCAAATAGATGATTTTGCCATTGATGGTGGTTAGTGGCGTTTTTCCAATATCAGATCCGAGTGCTTCAGTCTCCAGAAGTAGTGTGATACGTTCTTTATTACCGTTGCGGTCGATCCGGTCAATATCTCCTACAATAGATCGTTGCCCTAAAAAGTTTTGAAGTCCTGATGTGATTATACTGGATTCTAAACCGTAATTATGTAACTCTATCGGGTCATACTCAATATCCAGATAAGTTTGAGGTGCTCCCGAAACAGTGATCTCGCGCACATAATCAATCTGTGTCAGGTAGGGCTTGATATTTCTCTCCACATAATTCTGAATATAAGCCGGATCCATATCCGCATTGATGATATAAGACAAAACTTGTCTGGAGCTCTGTTTCATGCCGCTTCCGACATCTCCTCCCGACAAAGAGGGATAGCCGGCTCCCTCAGGTAACTTTCCGGCTACTTGTTTCAACAGGGAAGATATTTCAAAACGGACGGCAGATATGTTGGCATTCTCTTTCAGTTTGATTGCCACATTTCCACTTCCGTAGGAGGAGGTAGAGGACGTTTTCTCGACACCGACCACTGACGAGACCATTCCTTCTATTTTAGAGGTGATCTCCTGTTCAATCACACGAGGTGACGCCCCTGGCCAATTGAACGAGACGTTTAATTCATCCCCCTGTTTGGGAGTGGGTTTATAAGCGATCCTCAGCATCGGTATCAGGGCTGCCCCAATCACCATCAATACTGTCATAATTAGGATGAGGGAAAAGCTGGGGATTCGCTCTAAAAAACCTTTCTTTATCATATCTTTACTCATGAGCAGCAGGATTAGCGTTTACGGTAAATAATATAATAGATCAACGGTATAAAGAACAGACTGATAAGTGTTCCGACTGTCATGCCGATAATAATTGAGAGCGATAACGGATATTGCAGATCCGACCCCATATCCACCCGATTCAGGAAGGGGGCAATGGCTAATATGGTTGTTAGCGAAGTCATAATGATCGGTTTCAGGCGACTGTGTCCACCTGCAAAAACCGCTTTTAGTACCGGCATACCCTGTTTTCGCAATCGATTGATTGTATCTACTTTCAAGATCGAATCATTGATGATAATACCACTCATCACCACCAAACCGATCATTGACATGATATTCAAACTTTCACCAAAGAGCCACAAACCAAGCAACACAAAGAAGACATCAACGACAATCTCCGAAAGGATGATTAGCGGTTGAATGATACTTTCAAACTGTGCTGCCAGAATAAAATAGAGTAGCGAGATTGCTACCAATAGAATGATAATCAATTCTTTGATAGTCTCCCGGCTCGAAAAATACTCGCCGGTAAAGGTCACGAAGAAGTTCTTATCCTCCTTTACAACCTGCTCGATGGTCTTCATCACTTGTTTTACATTGCTGTCCGGCACATCAAGAGCGATAGGATGGTAGTCACCGGCACTGCCGGAATAGAGTTTCTTGAAATCTTCTCCTTTGGTTTCACGGATTACCATTGAGAGCGGTATCTCCACACCATACTTATTGCGCACCTTGCCCGATAAGATGTCGGATGCCTCGGCACGTGAATCGCCCGTTGTGACGGGCATTGAATAACCGCCTTGGTTGATGCGAAATAATGTGTTCTGGCTGATGAAATTTTTCATCTTTCCGTAGATGTCATCATACGTAATATCATATACCGCCATCGCTTCCACATCGGCTATATAGCGGATATTTTGCTCCATGACAGCTGGAGGAACAACCACATCGGGCAGTGCCTTTCGAATCTTTCCTACTAATCCTGTTACCTGTTCCACGGTCGGAGCTTCTCCTCCTTTGCTGTGCAATTGTACCACCAATGGACTTCCCTGTTCGGCAAATATCATATTAAAGATATTACCCGAAACCTGGAATGTAACTAATGCTTTCGGATGTTTTTCGGCTATATAATCTGTCAGTTTCTTCTCTATCTTAGCCAGTGTTTCCGCATCTTTCGCCTTGATATAAACAACGCTTTCGGAAGAAGTGATTTCTTTGGTATGCGACATTAAAAACTGCTGCACGCCAACCATTGAGGTGGTTTGCTCGGTCAGACTGTCAACCTGTGACAACAGACGATGTACTCGTAAGTCGTTTTCTTCGAGCGATATACCGCTATTCCAGTCGACTGTCATAATAGTGTCATCATGAGAGATATGTGGCAGACGGCTTTTTTCAACCATCTGATAGATGAAATAGGTTATCGGAATGAGTGCTATAAAGCAGATAATAGTCAATTTGCCATGTCGGAGTGTCCATTTTAGTGTTTTCTCATACGGCCGATAATAATTGAAGGTAAAGATGCGGTCTATAAAACGATTTTCGGTATATGGCGATAGCTTTTTATACATCAGATAAAAATAGACCGGAAGTACCAGCACCGCTACGAGTAAGGAAGCGAACAGTGCTATTGTCACCGCCATTGCCTGATCGTAGAACAGCGCACCGGCTGTACCACTTAAAAAAATTAGCGGTAAGAAGACTGAACAGGTGGTCAGCACACTACTTAGCATTGGAGTAAAAACCTCACTGACTGCTTCGGCGATGGAGTCGTCAAGCTTCATTCCCGATCGCCACTTTTGCGATATATTATCAATCACAATGATCGAGTTGTCAACAATCATACCCGTACCGAGAACTAATCCGGATAAAGAGATGATGTTGAGTGAGATACCCAACAGGTGGAACGCCAACAGGGTAATGACCAAAGACAGAGGGATGGTCACAACGATCAACATCGGTGAACGCAGGTCTTTCATAAACAGGAAGATGACTAGTGCCGCTAAAATACCACCTACCAACAGGTTACTGCCCAGATTGTCGATTGAGTAGGTCAACAGTTTGGTTTGATCGCGGGTCAGTTCGAACCGGATATTCGGATGTTCTTTTTCCAGATCATCTATCAGTGTAGCGATACTCTGTTGCAGATCCTCCATTTTGGCGTCGTTCTGTTTAATAATCGCCATCGAAATGGCTGGATCCCCTTTACTACGTACCAATCCGCTTCTTTTGGCGGGACGTTGCACAATCTCACATAGTTCTTTGAACTGGTAGATACGTCCGTCGTGTTTGATATATATATTTTCAATATCCTCTTTTGAAATGATGCGGGCATCAAAATGGATGCTGTAACGATACTGACCATCTTTGATGCTCAACGCTCCCAAAGAGACATTGTTGTTATTGATTGCTTGTTCAAGCAGACTGATATCTGCTCCCATAGAAGTCAATTTGGCATAATTCGGAATACAAAGTAATTCGGGCGTCACCACACCGCTGATATCGACCATCGCTGTTTGTGGCAACTGTTCGATACGTTTGGAGATAACGTCACGGGCAAACTGTCCCAGCTCGCTGAACTCAATACCGGCTTCACGAAGTTCTCCCTCTTTGCCCGGAATACCATTTTTGAGTGATAGATTAAGATAGAAAGCCGGAATATCGGTCACGCTGGCTTTGATTACCTTAGGACGCTCCACATCTTTCGGAAGTGAAGTGATTGCCCGGTCCATCTTTTCGTTGACATCAATAAAGACAATATCTATATTGCAGTCGGGCTCAAAATCCATATAAATAGTTCCGATATCGGCGCGAGCTTCTGCAGTTATATTTTTCAGTCCTGCCACCTGCGACAACTGATTCTTGAGAGGCTTTAGCAGAACGTTATCTATCTCACGCACCGACATGCCGGGAGCCGCCACCTGTACGGTGATCTGCGGTATGTTGATAGCCGGCATAAGCGATACCGGTAGATATCCCATCGCCACCAGACTCATCACCATGATAGCAATCACGCTCATTGTCACTGCTATGGGACGTGTGATTAGTTTCTTTATCATACTTTTTAGGGGTTAAAGGTTCGCCAATCAGACATTTTAATTAGGCGTCACCTCTGTTTCATCTGCCAGATTCAGATTGTTGGATACAATCACAACATCATTCTCCGAAATAGTGGTCTGTTTTTTGGCATTACCCGTAATCACATGAGAATCAATATTAGACATAACCACATCCACATACGTCCATACCGCTCTGCCATCTTTATAACGTAAAATCACTTGGAACCCGTCTCGAAGGACCACCGCATCTTTCGGAACAACAAACTGCTGCTTCACTTCACGCTCCAGCAGAATCTTTACATTCATTCCCTCTATTAAATAGTTATTATAGTTACGTACTTTCGCTCGTACTTTAATTTGTCCTTGCTCATTAATCAAGGGGTTGACTTCTGTAATCTCACCCGTAAAATGTTGATCCTCATTGATAAAAGGAGATACCGAGATTCGTAACCCTCGTGCTACTTCTTCCATTTCGGCCTCTAATACACTAAATTCCACATCAAAATAGGAGTCATCAATCAATGTGCATAGTTTGTCTGTCGAACGGCCATATACCTTGGAATCCAAATCTGCCACGCGGCCACTAAACGGTGCGGTTAAATAACAATTAGCCAACTGGCGTTCGGCTGCCTCTAATTGATCCATTGCGCTCTCATATCCCGATGACGCTTTCATATTCTGCAAAATAGCGGTTGGAACGGCTGTCGTATCAGCTGTGTATCCCTGTCCAATCAGTTTATCTACCAGGTCAATATTTGCTTTTGTCATCGCACGGCGGCTTTTCCGCAGCTCTATTTCGGCCTCTTTCGTATTAAGCACTGCCAACGTCATTCCCTTGGCAACTCTATCTCCGTTGCGTATATGAATGGCGGTAATAATCCCCGAACCATTAAATGCTAGGTCACTTTTCACTACTGCGCGCAGCTTACCGTTACATACGATTTGTTTTTGGAAGGACCGTTTGGTTAATACCATCGTATCGACAGTAATCAACTGTGTTTTCTCATCACTCTTACCGATTAAAGCTTCTTCTTTTTTCTTTCCGTCACCGCAAGCTGCCGCTCCCAACAGGCAAATAATCATCAAGAGACTTTTATATAGGAATAATTTCTTCATAACTTTTCTTTTTCAATGATTTGATCGAATTCCGCACTAATATCTTTTTTATGAATAAAGTCATATAATGACAATTTTCTCAACTCAAAATAGGCACCCCAAAAGGTACTCAGTTGCGATATATATTGTCCGCTAGCATCATCCAACTCTTTTTGTGCCGTGTTCAGATCGGTCACGGTAATACCTCCGTTCAGGAATCTGTCTTTGGTGATATCATACCGCTGTTGCGCAACGATCAAAGCCTTTGCTGATATTTCGCACTACCTGCCTTGTTGGTTGAACTGCATCACTTTAATTCGAATATCTTGTTGAAATTGTATGGCATCCTGTTCGTTCTGTGTGCGTGCCAATCGAGCTTTTGCTTCAGCCATCTTTACTTTTCCCCGGCTCATACCCCAGTCGTAAATAGGCATTGTCAGCGAAACTCCGACAATTTCTTGATCTTTCAATAAGCGATATGCTTCATTGAAACTATTTCCCGTTTGTGAGAAACCCAGATTTGCCTGTAGCTCCACCTGAATTCCTTTTGCTGCTTTGGCTTGTGCTACATCCTGCTGTGCTTCTATTTCTTTCAGTTGAAGTGAAAGATTTTGCGATGAGTTTTGTAAGGCTTTACCTAATACAAAGTCGTATTCCATGATAACATCCGGGGCTATTGTTGGCGGTAGTAGTTTAAAAGAAGTACTCTCCGAAATGCCCAGATAGGTCTTAAAGTTGAAAAGAGCAATTTCTAAATTTGTTCTGCTATTACTAACTGTTAGTTCTGCATTCATCAGAGCCAATTCCAACTGTAATAGTTCACTTTTTGTCACAGTACCAATCGCAGAGCGTTTGAGCGCTATATCGTACATGCTTCGGATATCATTCAGGTTTTCTTCATTTTTCTGATGACTGGTCTGTGCCGATAAGACGGAAAAGAATTGTGAGGTAGTCTGAAGGGTTATATTCTCCATCGACTCTAAATATACCTTCTTCTCCTTTTCATAGCGTAAAGGCTCCGTCTTTTTTCTCCATTTTAATTCATTAAACGATCGTAGAGGCTGTGTGTAGTGGATTGTAAGTGGATTTGAATTGTATATCTGCGTGCCATAATTAAACTGGTCCAACCGGTCGAGCGATGTGTTAAGTGATACTTTACCGCCTGTCAGAGGGATATTTTGATCTATTGAAATAGACAAATTATTATTCAATGTATTGTTTGCCACATAGCTGATACGCCCCGTTTCTGGGTCACGCACATCTACTAGTGAGCGGTTATAGTTTCCCAAATTTCCATGCAAATTAAGCGATGGGAGAAACTGTGCCTTATAGGAACGGAAGTCCCAATACTGCGCCATAAAATTAAGTTGTGCCATCTGAACTTGTGGAGAACGGGCATGAGCAATCTCGATCGCTTGTTCGAGGGTTATATTTCTCGTGGTTAGATTTTGTCCGGTGATGGCACTACAGAGTAGCCATCCTATGGATACTAATAGTAGTCTTTTTTGCATTTGTGTTTACGTCTTTGGTTTTGTTGTCTTTTAAACTTGAAATTTTGGCTCCATTACTATATTTATACAAAAAAATAATTTGTTTATTGAATAGTATTGGTGATTTTCTCTGTGTTTTATGTGACTATTTTATGTGGATCGGAGGCTGTTCATTATTTTTGTAGTAATCATTTAGCTTTTTATAAGCAAAGATCCCGAATAACTCTCTGTGGTATGACTATTCGGGATTTTTATTGTTTTATGTAATTAAAATGGATCTTCAAATGTTATAAGGTTAGAAGGTTTTGATGGTTCACCTCGACCGATCTCATTGTTTGCAAAAACACGAAATGCTACTGGAACTGCTCCAACTCTATTGTCAACGTGGGCTTGTATTATATCATCATAGGAAAATTGATTTTCGGCGTTTCCTTGAAATATCCACCTAGCTGATTCTTTTTTTTCTAAACTCAATACGATAGAATTGTATTCGTGACCCTCCATCGTTCATGGGTTTTAAAAATCTTAATTTACACCAATTGACATTTATGTCACAAGCACTAGGTCTTCCCGGAGGAGAAGGAACGTCAATTTTTCCAGCAAATGTAATTGTTGCAACTGTTAAGCCTAAACAAGCTAACAAGAAAATTCTTTTTTGAGGTGTTTTCATATTATTTTTATTTTGTTTGGTATAAAAATGCAGGTATTCTTTGCAAAGATAAAGATAATAACTATTTTCGCAAATAATTATCATTAATTATTTAAAAATACACACTTATGAAAACAAATGCTCAACTTTTATTGCTTTTAATTGGCATATTTTTTTTTAGTTGTAATAGCACGGTCAAAAATCAGATCATCCCTATTTCAAATATAGATACAGATTTTCCTGTTACCGAAAAATTGGAATTTAAGCCTTTTAATAAGTTTGACATTTTTGAAAGGGGCTTCTGTATGATTGATGACTCTATACTATGGTCTGTCGAAGAGAATGAGGAGAATTTTGGATTTTGCTATGATTTAAATACTGGAAAGAAATTATCTACAATAGCATCAAGAGGAAGAGCGGCCAATGAATTAACAGAATTAGAAGATTTTCAAATAATAGGTGATTCCGTTCAACTTTATGCATATCCAAATATGATAAAAACTTTCGGCAAGAGAGACATTATAGATAATGTGCCTATGGGTGAACGAAAATTTACTGTGACAATAGTTCCGGATAGTATTTGGGTACGTCGAATGGTTAAGCTTCCCAATGGTTTTGTCCTTGCAACCTTAATGCCAGCTTTTTCTGAAAGCGAAAAAGTGGAAATGAACGAATTTAATCAGAAATCGATTGCTATATTTAATAATAAGGAAGCAAAATTTTATGAAACAATAAATTATGAAAGTTTTGATATTGGAAAAGCAAAAGATATGGAACTGTCTGCAAATGATCTAATAAAATGTGCTTACGCTGATGGTTCTATTGAAGTAAAAGGAAATGATATGGCTGTTTTTTATGCAAGTAATCAGTTTATATTGTATATATTTGATGTCAAGAATGGAAAGGTAGTAGGTGAAAAAAGATACACGAAAATGCAGCGCGAAGAGGTAAGAAGTAAAACATTTGCGTCACTTAATACGATGAATGAAAAACATATAGGAATTGAATCAATGAAACTTAATGATAAATATATTCTATGTGATGTTAAAGGCTATTTTAGCGAAGAGGATAAAGATTCAAAACTAATGAAAGAAGCAATATTTGTATTTGACTGGCAGTTAAACCCAATCAAAAAGTTTGATTTGCCAGATAGAAAAAATGGTTATTATGGACTATCAAATAATGGCCGTTCAGTGTACTTTTGCGAGTTTAACGAAGACGGGCTCACATTGTATAAGGCAGATTTAAATATATAATTTACTGCTTTTTTGTATTATTGGAATAAGAAATGGAGGAAGTGACAAATCAGCCTTGTACTTGCCACTTTCTCTATTTCAAAATAAAACTAGCTATCCTTGATTATTGACATATTCTTTTTTTCACATAATACTAAGCTGATGATTCATAGATGCCTTCTGTGAATAAACTGTGGTAATTTCATTCTTCACTATCCTTCACCCTCTTCACCAAATACACATTTCCTAATCTCGTATGCTGTCGGCTGATACCTGTTGCGGTAAAAATTTGAGCCAGTTGGATAGGTGTACAACTTCGTAGTGCGGCGGGAAATCTCTTTTTTAATTCCTGATGAATAATAGCGGCGGAGAGTGACAGACAATCCGACTCATTCAATGTGGCAGGCGCGTATGTGTTGCGCACAATGTCTTCTATAGGGTTGACATGATAGTATGCCATGTTATGACATTGCAAGGCGTGTTCTTCCTCCTTGTTAAACCAGTGGCGGGCACCTGCAAGCAGTTCCTCTTTCAGTTGGGCATAGATTTGTGAATGTTCAATTCCGGTACAGTCTATATCATGTTCCGCTTCAATGCAGATGAATCTGCGGCTGCCTGTCGGATCACATAGTAAGTCAGTTCGGTTGCTCGTTCCGATGAACGAAGCGATACGAGGTAGCGACCGGAAATTTTTCTGATAGGCTTTGCAGATGTTGAGGCTGGACATTTGCATCAGATTTTTCAGTAATGGCATCTTTTGTGCTCCGAATTTGTCAAATTCGTCCATGTTTAGTAATCCCATCTCGGCAAGGAGACGTTCGGGATTGCCTTGTGCGGTTAGTTTCAGATTATCCGAATAATAACGGGCTAGTTGTGGTGGCATCAGCATACGGCAGAAAGTAGACTTGTGGAGTCCTTGCTCTTCACTGATAAGTATCGGGGCTACGCTGTTCGCTTGTGTTTGATTTACTCCCAGCCATTGGGCGGCAAGTCCGAGCATCCAGGTGTGAAAGCTTTTTATCCATAGAGGAATGTTGGATACTCGCTTCGCTAAGGGCTTCAACCGATCTGTTCCGTCCCAGGCAGGTAGTTCGTTCATATAAAGCCGGAAAGGGTGGTAACTTTCCACTTGGGTAGAATAGATATATCTTTGAAGATCCTTGTCCCAGCAGTTGATACCTTCTTTGTGAGTTTCCAGACAGAAAGTATTCAGTTCTCGCTTGTCTATGCGGCAGAAAGGAATGTCTCGTTGTCCGGATGGTCGGAATTCGGTTTCTTCAGTGAGCAGGTTGTAGCGGAAGTCATATCGCTCTTTTAAAAAGTCAATCACTTGTTGTGTTAGAAGGACGGGTTGTTTATGTACTTCTTGCTTATATGCTTCCTGTTCATCTATTTCTTGCATTTTCGGTACGTTCTTTGACGTATTCGTTGAAACGATGACGTTTGACGATTCTTTCATCAATACTCGTATTTTTTTCGCCAAACGTTTCGAGTGATATTCTAATGTCTTCATATTTTTCTTGTTTTTTAAATGAATAAATGTTGTTTTTTCGACCGGTTGATGCTACTAAGGTATAACATGAAATATGGGGTTTACAAGTATTTAACTAAGAAAATGTTTATTTTCTTCTGAAATGAAAAACAAGCTTTCTTATGCTGATATATCGTTACTTTGTCGTATCTTTAGTGCTTCAGGGAAAACGCATTATAAATCATGTAAAATAAGTTCCCATAAGAATTCATTATCCCACCCTGCTATTAATCTTTTTCTATTGATTGGTATCTCTCTTTTGTTGTTTCTTAATGTAGCCAATGCAATTTTCGCCAGTACGGAGAAGTTTAATGCTGATATATTTCTTCTTCTGGTATTATCTTCATGGAAATTGACATCTAGCTGCCAATGTAGATTATTCTCAATTTCCCAGTGTTCTCTACTATTTTTAAGTATCTTCTGCGCATCAGGTTCCAAGGAAGATATAAAACATCTTTTTTCCACTGTAGTGCCTTTGTTTGTATTTCTGGTATTCTCTATATATCCGAAAGACTGTATATTTTTCCACTTCTTTCTAATATCTGCTCCCAGAAAACCAGGATCGTTGCAGCAATAGCAGATTCTCGACTCATTCCTGCCATGTCCTTCTTCATGCGTCTCATATTTGTCAAATCGTACTGTTGTACCTTTTGATACAATACTTTCTGTTACTGACAGTACTATTTCCTTTAATTTCGGTTGATTATCTTTCACTATAAAAATGTAGTCACCTTCTCCCTTTATGACTTTCTCTGCAATTGTACGCTGGCATCCTAAAGCGTCAATTGTAATAATACAATCTTTTATACACAACATATCTAATAATTCAGGAATGACAACTATCTCATTTTCCTTTTCTTGTGTACATAACTGTCCAAGGGAGATTCCCAGTTCTGTTGCAAATGCACTGATGACATGCAATTTGTACTTTCCCGTATTCGAATCAGGAAGCACTCCTTGTTTACGATGACGCTTGTCCTGTTCGGATTCATAGGCTCCTCGTATGGTTTTACCATCAATGGCTATATGCCCCGAATAACATTTGAGAATGCTTTGGACCCATTGCCTATAAGATTCTTCAAATTTTAAAGGATCTAATGCCGAGAAAAAGCGATTAAATGTATCATGGGAAGGGATACCATTAAAATTGGAAAGCTTGGCTGCAAAAAAAGATTCTTTACTTTTACCAAAGTCTTCTATTGAATTCCAAGTATCAGTGCCACATATAACAGCAGAAATTGCAATAAGAACAATGGTACTGGCCTGATGTTTTTTACAACGGTCTATCCGGTTATCTATCAATATTAATGAATCAGCAAATTCATGTAGGTTGCTGATCTCAATCTTTCTTTTAGTTTCTTGCTTCATTTTAATTGTGATTTATAATCACGTAAATGTACTCAAATAATATTGTAAATGAAAGATAAATATCTTATTAATAAGATGAAAAGACAATATTGGTGTAAGATAAATGTATAAAAGATTAAGGAAAGAGTATAATGCGTTTTCCCTGTTTAGTGCTTGTTTAGGAAAAGCCGACTGGAGTTGTCCGGTTGGCTGACAATAGTTGACTGAACAGCCGATTCCAGTCGTCCGAATAGCCGATTAAAGTTGTCCTATGATGAAGTTACACATTTAAATTGATAAGAAGTAATGGCTATTGTGTTTGATTGGTATGAAAATCCTAATGATTCTTCGGAAGAAGAAGCTGCGTTGCATCCGCGTATCTTTATGAATGGAAAGGTAGATACGGATACTCTTTGTTACAAGATTCATGACTACAGTTCGTTGACTGTGGGCGATGTAAAGAATGTGCTTGATAACTTATCGAAGATTCTCGGTGAGTCGTTGCGTGAGGGAAAAGAAGTACATATCGAGGGGATCGGTTATTTTTATCCCACTTTGGAGGCTACGGGGAAAGTGACTCGCAGCACTCCGCATAAGACTAATAAGGTGGCTTTCAAAACTGTTCGATTTCGCCCTGATAGTAATCTGAAAGGATATTTTGTGGGTGTTCGTGCCAGTCAGTCCAAGTATGTCCGCCATTCGGAGAAGGTGTCAGAGGTGGAGATTGATATGCTGTTGAAAGAATATTTTTCCGAACATCAGATGATGACCCGCCGTGATTTTCAGGAAGTGTGTGGTTTGGCACGTACTACAGCTAAAATGCATTTGGTACGTTTGCGTGGAGAAGGAAAACTGGTGAATATCGGTTTGCGCAATCAGCCGATGTATGTGCCTGCTCCCGGTTATTATGGCGTATCCAGAGATGCGGCACATCCTTCACGGTAATGACTGTGAAGGATGTGAAGAAGCATATTTCTTTGAGTAATCACACGAAACGGTTGATAGCTTGAGACTTGTCCTCATGTAAAGGGAATGAAAGAAAAGAAGCGAACCTTATTTCGCTATGTATTTTTTCATTCCTTCCGTGTAGAAAGTCTTGAACTCTCCATTTTCTCCACTATAAATAAAGTAGGCGTCAATCGTTGTATCCGCTTTGCAGAAAGCTTCCGCTTCTTCCAGTCCCATCACCATGAAGGCGGTGGCAAGGGCATCGGCAGTCATACAGTCTTTGGCGATTACCGTAGAGGACAAGATATTGTGTTGTACCGGATAGCCAGTTCTAGGGTCAATCGTATGGGCGTATTTCTTCCCATCCTTATAATAATAATTACGATAGTTTCCGGAAGTTGCCAAGCCTAAATCTGTTATCTCAAGAATTGTCTGTAAGTCTTGGTTTACAGCCAGTGAATCGTCGACGGGCTTATTGATTCCAATGCGCCACAAGCCTTTGGAAGGATTTTTCCCTTTCACTACCACCTCGCCTCCTATATCTACCATATAGTTTTTTATTCCCTTACGGTCGAGCAGTTGTGCAATTACGTCTACCGAATACCCTTTGGCCACGGCACTACAACTTAACATAGTACGAGGATCCTGTTTGATAACTTTGCCGTTATCCATTTTCACTTTTTCATATCCGGTGATTTGTAACAGACTGTCTATCATTAATGAATTAGGAAAAGCACCTTTTTTGAAACCGAATCCCCAAGCATTGGCAAGAGGGGCTACTGTAATGTCGAAAGCACCCTTTGTCTCGCGGGAAATTTCCATCGAGCGATGGAAGCATTTCTGGAAAAAACTATCAGTCACCAGCTCTTCATTGCGGTTGACGCGGCTGATAACAGAACTGTCGTTGAATGGAGATAGAGATTGGTCGAAGCGTTTCAGTTCAGCTTCTATTTCCGGTTTTAAGTCACCGTCATGCTGATAAGTAATTTTATATACTGTCCCAAACACCAAACCTTTGACACTGTAATAGCCAACTTGTTGATTATGTCTGACTAATATCCAGATAGTTGCCAAAATCAGGAAAGCCAGCCAAAGGAAACTTTTTTTTGTTTTCATACGCTCTTCTATTTGATGAGAAAACTCGTTTTATTGAAGAAATAAATGTTCAATTAATATCTTTAGTCCGATAATGACTAGAATGATACCTCCCCATAACTCAGCTTTCAGTTTCCGGGCGATGCCGCAGCCACATTGGATACCAAAGATCAGACCGATGAGTGACATGACAAATGAAACAAATCCGATAATGCTGATAGGAGGGAGGATTTCGGTATAATCCTGAACTCCCAGAAAGGCAAAGGAAATGCCGATTGCCAATGCATCAATACTTGTGGCTATTGCCATGGTCAATACCACTTTCGGATTTGCCGGATTGAACAGTTTACAACATTCTTCTTCTTTGAAAGATTCTAAAATCATTCGTCCGCCTAAGAAGGCAAGGATTGCGAAAGCAATCCAATGGTCTACACTTTCTATAAGATGACTGAATGTCTTTGCACACATCCATCCGATAAATGGCATGATTGCCTGAAAAAAGCCGAAAGCAAAAGCCATGATTAGCATGGGTTTCCAACGGGTACGTTTCAAAATAATACCGCTTGCAATTGAGACAGCGAAACAATCCATCGCCAGACCTATTGCAAGCAGCCAAATCTCTAGTCCTGTCATTGTATTCTAAAGAGGCAATTTATAAATAAGGGAATAAGTGATTCCCATGTTATTTGATTTAAACTTTCCGTAACCGGGCACGTACCATGGGTCTCCATATTCTCCGGTAGATGCTTTGGTTTTGTATTTCATACGTACCGACCACCCCATGTTGAAGTTTTTGTAAATACGTACTTTGACGCCTAAAACGATTTCCAGCCATTGCACCGATCCTTTCATACCCAGATGGCTGAATGGCACACTTCCTCCCCAATAACCGTCTTCCAAACTGGGGTTACCTATTACATCTCCCCAGATAGGATCATCTGCCGGCATTGTGGAAACATCATATTTAAATGAACTGAATGCATAGCGAAGTCCTGCATACAAGTAGCTATTCTTCTCTTTTTTCTTTGCCATGGTGTTGTAGTCCACACCGATTCGGAAGAATGGGGCCATTTTGCTCTTATAGTGTATGCCTGTTTCGCTCCAGGTATCTGTTCCTCCCATACCAAACTCAATAGTAGGGATGAATTTATTCTTGAGGTTAACGGCTACGCTGACTTCAGAACTCATAAAGTCGCCTCCCAGCAGCTTGCTTCCAATGCCATATAAATCCACACCGACATACGTACCATTGTAGAGCGGAATGGTATCTATCTCGGCAACCTCTTTTTTCTTCTGATCTCTTTTGGGCGTTTGCGCCGGACGTTGCTGTTGTGCCAGCAACGGAAGCCCAATGCAAAAGAGCAGAAGCAGACTAATTAGTCGTTTCATCAGGTGTGCGTTCTGGCCGATAATTATAGAATATCTGCAAGTTCTCGATTTCATTTGTATTGGCTTCTTTATTTTTTATATGAAGAGAATCTATCTGGTCCGGCTGCCCGTTGCCATAGGGAGGAGGGTTACCCGGTCTTCCCGGTTTTCCAAATTTAGCGCTGATTATATTTTGTTTCATCATATAACCACATTCCATGGACTGGAAATAAGGAGTATTTTGTTGTACAATGTATAATGTGTCAACATCTTTTTCTCTACGTTTGGGATCGTATCTGAATATGAACACAGTAGTGTCACTTGTGTATCGTAGTGGCAACATCAGGGTATGCACATTCTTTTCATTGTTCAGAATGATAGAGTCAGTGCCCAATGCTGTGATTGTTAATGAATCAAGCGTGTCTTTTAATGCAATAGTAGGATTATCCGGATTAATGGTATATATTGTGCAGTACATCATCGGACGTCCTGCCAATGAGCAATCGTTCTCATCCGAGCAGGCACTGTGTAAGCTGACTGCACCGCCAATGATAGTCAATATGAGAAAGATACGAATTAAATTCTTCATAGTCAGTTTATTGAATGTGAATCAAATTTTCTTTTCTATCTGATAGTTATTCCGTTCCGGTGCATTGCGCGAGATGAGTTCGCCAAGGAATCCGGCTAAGAATAATTGCGTACCTATAATCATTGCCGTAAGTGACAAATAGAAATAGGGAGAGTCGGTCACCAGTCGGTAGGGGAGACCGTTGTACATGGCATATAGTTTGCTGGCACCTACGATGATGACAGAAATCATTCCGATCAGAAACATCAATGATCCCAACAGTCCGAAGAAATGCATCGGCTTGATGCCGAATCTGGAGAGGAACCAAAGAGAGAGTAAATCCAGATACCCGTTTACGAAACGGTTCAGTCCGAATTTTGTTGTGCCGTATTTACGCGCCTGGTGGTGTACCACCTTTTCACCGATTTTCTTGAATCCGGCGTTCTTTGCCAAATAGGGTATATAACGATGCATCTCACCGTACACTTCGATATGTTTTACGACCTCTTTGCGATAGGCTTTCAATCCGCAGTTGAAGTCGTGCAGGTTTTTGATGCCTGATACTTTGCGGGCAGTAGCATTAAACAACTTGGTGGGCAGTGTCTTTGAAATTGGATCATATCTCTTTTGCTTCCAGCCGGATACTAGGTCGTAGCCATCCTTTGTAATCATCCGGTAAAGTTCGGGGATTTCGTCTGGGCTATCTTGCAGGTCCGCATCCATCGTTATGACTACGTTTCCTTCCGCTTCAGCGAATCCACAGTAGAGTGCAGGTGATTTACCGTAGTTACGGCGGAATTTGATACCTTTTACATGTTCCGATTGAGCTTTAAGCTTTTCGATCACTTCCCATGAATGGTCGGTACTTCCATCGTTAACGAAAATCACTTCGAATGAGAATCCGTTGGCTTGCATTACCCGTTCTATCCAAGCATAGAGTTCGGGTAGTGACTCTTCTTCATTGAATAATGGGATTACAACTGATATATCCATTTTTTAATTACTAATTACTTACGAATTACAAATTACGATTGAGACATTCCGTCATTTTCCGGTTTGGCCTTTTTCATTACCATCAATGCGGTGGGAATGGCCAGGATACTTCCCCAAAATACATCCCATGACAATAGTTGCATGGTGATATTGATGGAAGTAAGTGAACGGGCGGTATCTATCGTTTCTTTTATAACTTCTTTGTTTTCTATCAGAGCCGGGGTGTTGGTCATCAGTTCGTCCCACAACTGGATGTAAGAGTTGATGATAAATCCATGATCGATGAATTGGAAATAGGCGTAGTGGGCCACAGCTACCAGCAGAGAAGCAAACATATACATAAATATGGTAAAGAGCATGGCATGTGAAAATTGGATACTTCCTCCGCAAATCTTATCCCGGTACATTTTCGCATAGTGATATCCGATGAAAGGTACGGATAATGTCAGGATTACAAATAAGAGCGAAAGGAAAGGTATGTGGAATCCCAGCGGAAATAATATGAACTTCAATATCCAGTAGATTCCCATATACGTGCCAAAATGCATGGCATATTTTTGTAAATAGCTTCTGTTCTCTGTCATCTTCATTTATAAATTGCGCACAAAGGTACAAATAATATCGGTTGGTAGGGGAAATCTGGTTGTTAAAGTTAATAAAGCAGAGGAAGTTGCTGTCTGAATATTTTTTTGCAATTTTAATTGCCTGAAATGTAGCCTGTTAGTCTTTTGTTAGTAAAAAAGTTGTCTGCAGCTATTGCAGAATACATAAAAATGTCTACCTTTGCAACCGCAAAACGGGTAAGTCCTATACGGCCAGCTCCCTTCGAATCCTCCAGGGCTTGATCGCAGCAAAGGTAGTTGGTTGTAGCGGCGCGATATAGATAGCTTACCCACCCGCCTCTTTAGCTCAGTTGGCCAGAGCACGTGATTTGTAATCTCGGGGTCGTTGGTTCGAATCCGACAAGAGGCTCAAAAAAGGATATATAACAAATCCAAGAAAAAAGCATTCAGGTATTAGTCTGGATGCTTTTTTTATATATTTGCATATTATCGAAATACACAGTTCTGAAATGACCAGTTCGGAACTGTGTATTTCGGAAACTGATAAAGTGTTGATAATATGAAGCTTGATAAGCTTTCTGTTCTTCTTGAAGCTTTGATGAATTTTGGTTTTTCCCTAATTGTTGTAATATTCCATTTTTAAGAAAAGCAAATATTTATAGTTTCTTTTTGATTCATTATTGTTATTCATTCTTGTATATTATGCTCAGGATAGGATCTGAGTAAAAGCATCACATTGGATAAATGGCGTTGCAATATTCCATGAAGTTGCTTGATGATATTTATATTCCCGGAGAGAAAAACGATGAATTGCAGTTGAGAGGCAATTTCTTGGTTCGTTTGTTTGCGTTCTTTACTTTCGATGTTATTTTGCATTAGATAAATGCCTAATGCTTTCTGAATATCGGCTATTCCCTTGTCCCATTCATGTTCGCCAAGTGTTTGAATGAAAGTACAATATTGCTTGAGCTTTTTGCTTAGCTTTTTTAAACTGTTGTATTCGGTGTCAATGGGAGGATTAATGTGCGCAGAGCGTATTATGTTTGACATCTGCAAATAATACGTTTTCATTCCATTTTCAGAATTGAATGTAGTCAGGATATACTGTTTCGTAGCTTCTGAAACCTCTTCCTGTAAGTCTTTTAATTGACTGTTTTCCATAATCATTAGAATTTAAAAGATGAATAATAGATTGATGGGAGAGGAAGAAGTGCTAATAAAAAAGCGGTTTCGCCTGTCCCATTGTCTAACATACCGACGGCAGGTTTAGAGGTGCATTAACACTCTCTATGGGGGTACGAAACCGCCCATATAAGAGTTCACATACGAACATAAAAATGCTCGCTGCGATAGTAGGCAGGTTTCCCCACCGTCTGTTAATATGTTAGACGTTGCAAATGTAGCCTTATTAATTCAATTCGCAAAATATTGGAGATATTTATTGATGCTTAGTGAAGCTAGTTTTCTTACAATGCAAAAAGATTTAGTGAATGGTTAATATGTAAAAATCCCCGGATAATCTAATTGTCCGGGGATGAATTATTCAAGTAAGAGAATATTGAATTATTTAATTCTCTTGTAACCATATACAGCCAAATCTCCCAGTTCCTCTTCAATGCGGAGTAACTGATTGTATTTAGCCATACGGTCTGAGCGGCTTAAAGAACCTGTCTTGATCTGTCCGCTGTTAGTAGCTACTGCGATATCGGCGATAGTAGCATCTTCTGTTTCACCCGAACGGTGAGAAGTAACAGTAGTGTATCCATGACGGTGAGCCATTTCGATAGCGTTCAGTGTTTCTGTCAGCGAACCGATTTGGTTTACTTTAATCAGGATAGAGTTGGCACAGCCTTTTTCGATACCCATTGCAAGGAAATCTACGTTGGTTACGAACAGGTCGTCACCTACCAACTGGCAACGGTTGCCGATGCGTTCGGTCAGCTTTTTCCAGCCTTCCCAGTCGTTTTCGTTCATACCGTCTTCGATAGAGTCGATAGGGAATTTGTTGATTAGTTCTTCCAGGTAGTCAACTTGTTCTGCGGAAGTGCGTTTCTTACCTTTTTCACCTTCAAACTTGGTATAATCGTAAATACCATCGTGGTAGAATTCGGAAGAAGCACAGTCCATACCGATCATAACGTCTTTGCCCGGTTCGTATCCTGCAGCTTTGATAGCGGCCAGAATAGAGTTCAAAGCATCTTCCGTACCCTCGAGGTTAGGTGCGAAACCACCTTCATCACCTACAGCAGTGCTAAGGCCACGGTCTTTCAAAACTTTCTTTAAAGCGTGGAATACTTCAGCACCCATGCGCAGACCTTCTCTGAAAGAAGGAGCACCTACGGGACGGATCATAAATTCCTGGAATGCGATCGGAGCATCGCTATGTGAACCACCGTTGATGATGTTCATCATCGGTACAGGCATTACATACGTATTTGTTCCACCGATATAGCGGTATAGAGGAAGATCCAGATAGTTGGCAGCAGCTTTAGCTACGGCAAGAGATACACCGAGAATAGCGTTAGCACCTAAATTCGATTTAGTCTTAGTGCCGTCCAATGCCAGCATTGTGTAGTCGATACCTCTCTGATTGAGTGAAGACATACCAATCAGTTTCGGAGCGATGATTTTATTTACATTATCAACCGCTTTTTGTACTCCTTTTCCACCATAGCGCTGTTTGTCACCATCGCGAAGTTCCAATGCTTCGTGTTCACCTGTGGAAGCACCTGACGGCACAGATGCACGTCCCATAATGCCGGATTCCAATACTACGTCAACTTCTACTGTGGGGTTACCTCTTGAATCGAGAATTTCTCGAGCTACAATTTTTTCAATTTTCATCGTTTCTATTGTTTTTGAATAAGATTTCTGCAAAAGTACGGACTTGACGGGGAGTGAGAAATCACTATAAATAGGTATTCTTTTTGTGCCTATTCCCTATATGTCGTTAGTCCGACCTTATACTATAACAACGGGACGATGCTTTTTGTTTGAGTGCGGCGGGGTGAATTTGCAGGATTTTAATCTTCGATAATAACCCCTAACAGTGGAAGCAAATCCATTGCTTGCAGGGAAGTGATGACAGCCCCTTTCAGATCGCTGATGTTAAGCGTGATTCCGCTGATACGGGAAGTGCGCAAATCTATTCCGCGAAGCGGAGCGTGTGAAAAATCGGCTTCTACGAGATCGCAACTCTCAAATGCGACGGATGAAAAACGGCAGTCGTTCAGACTTCCGTTGCGGAGCTGGCTGTGTGCAAAACGTACCTGGTTCATTTTACTCATAGCCAGATTGATATAACCTGCGTTGCAGTCATGCAGCAAGACGTGATTCATTGTTGTTTCCGATAAATTGGTACCCAATAGCTTGCAGGAAATGAATTCTACCCGGTAGAGCGAACTTTCAGCGAAAGAAATGTTGGATAAGTCGCAGTTCTCGAACCTGACATCGGTCAGTTGGGAGGAACGGAATTTACATTCGCTGAATGTCTGATGCTGAAAGGTGCAGTTTTTGAAACTTTTATAAGATTTGTCGATGCCTTCTTCTTTTCCTTTGCAGAATAAAAGATGAGAGACGGTTTCTTCTCTGTCGAGCCATTTCTGTAGGGTAATAGTACTGACTTCCTGTTCTTCCATCATGGGAGGAACAACGCGGACGGGTTTGGTTGGGCTTCTTTTAATCATGGCGTAAAGGTAGGATTTATATTCGAATTATTAAATCTGTTTTCCCACATATCCGCCGGCTAACGTTGCGGCTAATCCTATTCCTATACTTAATAATGTATATAGAACAAATGCTCCGTAAAATTCTCCTTTCAGCAGACCTACGCCGTCACTGGAGAAAGTAGAGAACGTTGTGAAACCTCCACATAAACCCGTTGTCAGAAACAAACGGAACTCGAACGGAAGGTGGAATCGCTCTGAAAGGGCATAGAACAGGCCGATGAGAAAACTGCCGAGAAGATTGACCGTGAAAGTGGCCCATGGAAAATGATAAGGGACGATTCGTTCGTGCATTAACAACTGGATGAAATAACGCAGTGCACTACCGGTTCCTCCACCGATAAAGATATAGATAACTTCTTTACTCATTTGATTGAAAGATTGATATTATTTGTAGGCGGCTTCAAAATCTTTTTCGAATTGCTGGAAGCCTCCGGGATAAACAAGATTGATTTGTTCTGAAACGGTTGACGGATCATTTTTGTTTTGCAGAACGGATATGAACTTTTTGAATATCTCGCGGGGAACGCTCTCTATCCAGAAAGTGACAAGCGCATGCGAAAGGATATAAGAGTATTGCTCGTCCGTCATTTGCTGTTTCATAAATTTGCCCTGGCTGCTATTTAAAAATGTAGGAAGGTTTACTTCTCCCAGCATATACATCGTCCGAACTCTCCCTTGTTCGTATTCGGTAAATGTGTGGCGGACTGCTTTTTTGTGAATGGTGCAATGTTCGAAGTACTCCGACAGTCCTTCGTTAAGCCAGCTTGGAGGACGCTTGCCGAGAATCTGCGAAACGAAATGATGACTCAGTTCGTGATAGATAATGGCAAGACTTCTCTCCCGTCCATTCTCCCGTCCTAAGATGACTGCCTTTTGTAGCTTAGGTGAGTATGCACCACTTGCCTTGATAGGCAGAGACACATTGATACTTTCTAAGTAATCGATTGCTTCTCTTCTATTTTCAAATACATATAGTTGGAGGCTCAGCGTATCGGGCAGTCCGAATTGTGAATAGAAATCAACCTCATGTTGAAGAAACTGTTCTATCTTCTTCCGGTCTTTGTCGGGAAGCGGGTCACCGCCATATTCCACTTTTACGGTTTGGGCATGAAGCAAACCGCAGAAAAAGAAGACCGGGAAGAAAAGTAAAAATATGCGCATGATACATCTATTATTTCAGGTTGTGTAGCTTCATATATTTCTTTTTATCACGTTTACTCATGTCCTGCATGATAAGGTCATGGTCGGTCACAGCCTGATAGATGGTTTTCTCTTCCGGTTTCACATCTCCTTCAGTTGTGCGGAATACAGGAATAAAGTGGGAGTAAGGGTATCCGGATGATAATCCTCCTTTGAACTTATTTTCATCCAGAAAAAAGAAAGAGATGGCAGCACCTGTGGGGCCTGCCTTTCCTATGGCTTGTCCAACTTGTACTTCTTCGCCCGGTTCGATAAAATTCTCGTTCATCACTAGATAGGCTGCAAAAGTCTGATCGGGATGATAGATGAGCAGCTGTTGCGGGTTGGTGGTTTTACAGGCTATTCCGCTGCGGGTGGCGTAGATTGTATCACCTTGTTTGATGTGAAAATTCAAGGTCTTGAATGGTTCACGCGGATCGGTTTTCCAGGCTGTCTTTTGATTGTTCTTTACGGGTAAGGCATAAGGAGTCTGAATATTGAAATCTTTAGGAAATTTGCCCCGGCAGAACGTATAAGAAGAGGCACTTTTAAACGGATTGTCTACCTGTGCGTTCTTTTCTATTTTAAATATAGTGTTTTTTCCGTTACTTAAATTGTAGGAACGGTCGTTGGCACGATACAGATAATAGTCGCAATAGTCTTCATTGTAGTAATTGAGTTCGGTAGTTCCCTGAGCATCTTTTTCCCATTTTGACTCGATGATACCGTATGGACGTTCCAGCAGTTTACGTAAAGACTGCGCGGAAGTGTAGCTGGCGGACAATGTGAAAATCAATAGAGCGATCAATTTAAGGTGCTGTGCCATATTCTAAATAGTAAAGTGTTTATTGATATAGTTGGGATAATACGTTGCAAATATAGAAAGATTATGTAATATGCGTCTTTAATCCTTTTAATTTCTTCACCATAGACACTATATTTTTTCTAGCTTCTGGATTTGTTATCTGCTTTATATTTAAATGTTTATCCCGTTTCAACTTCTATATCCTTCTATATTTTCTTTATAAAGAAAAACACCTCTATTGTTTCCTGTCTATCTTTGCCATACGATTATTAACTAACTCATTTATATCATGAAGAACATGAAAATAGGAACTGCAATATGGGTCTGCCTGTTGCTCTCTTTTTTCTTCGGCACATCAGCAAAGGCCGAAAGTATCACTTCTCCTGACGGACAATTAAAACTTAATTTCTCTGTCAACATGCAAGGAGAACCGGTGTATGAACTCTCTTATAAAGGAAAAGAGGTGATTAAACCTTCGAAACTGGGACTGGAATTGAAAAATGATCCCGGACTGATGAATGGATTCACTCTGGCCGATATTAAAACTTCTGCTTTTGATGAAACATGGGAACCGGTGTGGGGAGAGGTGAAATCGATCCGCAACCATTATAATGAAATGGCTGTTACCCTGAATCAAAAGGCGCAAGATCGTAATCTGATTATTTGTTTTCGTCTTTATAATGATGGCTTGGGGTTCCGCTATGAGTTCCCGCAGCAAAAGAATCTGAATTACTTCGTTATAAAAGAAGAACATTCGCAGTTTGCTATGGCCGGCGATCATACGGCATTCTGGATTCCAGGCGATTATGATACGCAGGAATATGACTATACCGAATCCAAGCTTTCAGAGATTCGCGGATTGTTGCAAGGGGCAATTACTCCAAATGCTTCTCAAACTCCTTTTTCACCAACAGGTGTGCAGACATCTTTGCAAATGAAGACAGCCGACGGGTTGTATATCAATCTGCATGAAGCGGCTTTGGTTGATTATTCTTGTATGCATCTGAACCTTGACGATCAGAACCTGATTTTTGAATCATGGCTGACTCCTGATGCAAAAGGGGATAAAGGTTATATGCAAACGCCTTGCCGTTCACCTTGGCGCACGGTGATTGTCAGTGATGATGCTCGTGATATTCTGGCTTCCAAATTGACTTTGAACTTGAATGAACCTTGTGCCTACGAAGATGTTTCCTGGATTAAGCCGGTGAAATACATCGGTGTGTGGTGGGAAATGATTACCGGAAAAAGTTCCTGGTCGTACACGGATGATGTTTATTCTGTGAAACTGGGACAGACGGATTATTCCCAAACAAAACCGAGCGGGCGTCATGCAGCCAATAATGACAAAGTGAAGCGTTACATTGACTTTGCTTCAGAGCATGGATTCGACCAGATCTTAGTGGAAGGCTGGAATGAAGGCTGGGAAGACTGGTTCGGAAATTCGAAGGATTATGTCTTTGATTTCGTAACTCCGTATCCTGATTTTGACGTGAAGATGCTCAATGCGTATGCAAAGGAAAAAGGAGTGAAGCTGATGATGCATCACGAGACTTCCGCTTCTGTACGTAACTACGAGCGCCATCTTGATAAAGCCTATCAGTTTATGATAGATAACGGATACAATGCTGTGAAGAGCGGGTATGTAGGTAATATTATTCCGCGTGGAGAACATCATTACGGACAGTGGATGAACAATCATTATTTATATGCGGTGGAAAAAGCGGCCGAATATAAGATCTGTGTAAATGCTCACGAAGCAACCCGTCCGACAGGATTATGTCGCACATATCCGAATCTGATCGGTAATGAATCGGCTCGTGGCACGGAATATGAAGCCTTTGCAGGGAATAAGCCGTTCCATACCACCTTGCTTCCTTTCACCCGTCAGATTGGTGGACCGATGGATTATACACCGGGTATCTTTGATACAAAACTTTCTTTCCTGTCAGGCGACCACAGTTTTGTACGTACAACTTTGGCAAAACAGTTGGCACTTTATGTAACGATGTACAGTCCTTTGCAAATGGCAGCCGACCTTCCGGAGAGTTACGAACGTCACATGGATGCATTTCAATTTATCAAGGATGTAGCCGTTGATTGGGATGACAGCAAGTATCTGGAAGCGGAACCGGGAGATTATATTACCGTAGCACGTAAGGCAAAAGGTACTGATAACTGGTTTGTAGGTGGTATCACCGATGAGAATCCCCGTACTTCTGCTTTTACACTTGATTTTCTCGAACCGGGAAAACAATATGTAGCTACTCTTTATGCTGACGGAAAGGAGGCGGATTTTGAAAAGAATCCTACTTCTTACCAGATAAAAAAAGGACTTGTTACAAACAAGAATAAGATGTCTGTGAAGCTGGCACGTAGCGGAGGATTTGCAGTAAGTTTGATTGAAGCAACTCCCGCTGACTTGAAAACGATCAAGAAATGGAAATAAGATTCCGGTAAAAAGATTGTTTCCGGATTCCCCGCTTTTTAATAAATATTAGTTGTGCTTCGCAAAGAAAACTAAAACTTTGCGGAGCGCTTTTTTTATAGGACGAATTCTTTTTTGTACTTTTGCGCCATCTTTTTTAAAACATCATCAATAAAGAGAACAACATGGGAGGTTTTTTCGGAACAGTCTCGAAAACTAGCTGCGTGACTGATTTATTCTACGGCACAGATTATAACTCACATCTGGGTACCAAGCGAGGAGGACTCGCAACATATAGTGAGGAAAAAGGTTTTATACGCTCCATTCACAATTTGGAAAGTACTTATTTCCGAACCAAGTTTGAAGGAGAACTGGACAAATTCAAAGGAAACGCCGGCATCGGCATCATTAGCGACACAGACGCACAACCTATCATCATCAATTCTCACCTCGGGCGCTTCGCCATTGTCACAGTCGCTAAAATAGTCAATATCCAGGAATTGGAAGAAGAACTTCTCAGTCAAAACATGCACTTCGCCGAACTTAGTTCGAGCAACACCAACCAGACGGAACTTATCGCATTACTTATTATACAAGGCAGAACTTTTGTGGAAGGTATCGAAAATGTGTTTAAGCACATTAAGGGTTCTTGTTCGATGTTGCTTCTGACGGAAGATGGTAGTATCATCGCTGCCCGTGACCGATGGGGACGTACTCCGGTGGTGATTGGAAGGAAAGACGGTGCTTATGCTGCAACGAGCGAATCGTCCAGTTTTCCGAATCTGGATTATGAGATTGAGAGATATTTAGGTCCCGGTGAGATTGTCCGTATGTATGACGATCATGTTGACCAGCTTCGCAAGCCCAATGAGGATATGCAGATTTGCTCGTTTTTGTGGGTGTACTACGGTTTCCCGACTTCTTGTTATGAAGGAAAGAATGTAGAGGAAGTGCGTTTCACCAGCGGATTGAAAATGGGACAGACAGATGAATCGGAAGTGGATTGTGCTTGCGGTATTCCTGATTCGGGAGTGGGTATGGCTTTAGGATATGCCGAAGGAAAGGGGGTTCCTTACCATCGTGCTATTTCAAAATATACACCGACATGGCCTCGTAGCTTCACTCCGAGCAATCAGGAGATGCGTTCGCTTGTTGCTAAGATGAAGTTGATTCCCAACCGTGCCATGCTGCAAAATAAACGTTTGTTGTTCTGTGACGATTCAATCGTGCGGGGAACTCAATTACGTGACAATGTGAAGATTCTGTATGATTACGGAGCAAAGGAGGTGCACATGCGTATCGCTTGTCCGCCATTGATTTATGCTTGTCCGTTTGTTGGTTTTTCGGCTTCTAAAAATGCATTGGAGTTGATTACCCGTCGTATTATCAAGGAACTGGAAGGGGATGAGAATAAGAACCTGGAGAAATATGCTACTACTGGTTCTCCGGAATACGATAAGATGGTTAGTATTATTGCAGAGCGTTTCGGTCTCAGTTCATTGAAGTTTAATACACTGGAAACGCTGATTGAGGCTATCGGATTACCTAAATGCAAGGTTTGTACACATTGCTTTGATGGTAGTAGCCATTTTTAAAGTAGTCAAATAGGATATTTAAGTATCCGGATAAAAGTATACAATAAAAAGAGCCGTGAATTGCTTTGTAATTCACGGCTCTTTTTTTACCTTTACGGCACTATAAACTATCAATTTGTAAATTGTAATTAGTAACTTGTAATTAAAACAATATGACTTTAGTAGACAGATTTTTAAAGTATGTAAGCTTCGATACACAATCTGATGAATCGACAGGGCTTACTCCAAGTACTCCGAAGCAGATGATTTTTGCTGAATACTTGAAAAAAGAGTTGGAATCTTTGGGATTGGAAGATATTACTTTGGATGAGCATGGCTATCTTTTTGCTACACTTCCTGCCAATATAGATAAAGAAGTACCCACTATCGGATTTATTGCCCACATGGATACAAGTCCTGATATGACAGGTAAAGATGTCACTCCGCGGATTGTGGAAAAATATGATGGCTCGGATATTGTACTTTGTGCTGAAGAGAATGTGATTCTTTCTCCGTCGCAATTCCCGGAATTGCTGGATCATAAGGGGGAAGACTTGATTGTAACCAACGGAAAAACGTTGCTCGGTGCCGACGACAAAGCGGGTATTGCGGAAATTATATCTGCGGTGGTTTATCTGAAGGAACATCCTGAAATCAAGCACGGTAAAATCCGTATCGGTTTCAATCCTGACGAAGAAATCGGTGAAGGTGCTCATAAATTCGATGTAGAGAAATTCGGTTGCGAATGGGGATATACGATGGATGGAGGTGAAGTAGGGGAGTTGGAGTTTGAGAACTTTAATGCTGCTGCCGCAAAAATAACCTTTAAAGGACGTAATGTGCATCCGGGATATGCCAAGGATAAGATGATTAACTCTATCTATCTTGCCAATCAGTTTATTACGATGCTTCCCTCACAGGAAAGACCGGAACATACGACCGGCTATGAAGGATTCTATCATTTGATCGGTATTCAGGGGGATGTGGAGCAAAGCACTGTGTCTTATATCATCCGCGATCATGACCGTGCAAAATTTGAGAACCGTAAAAAAGAGATAGAACGTCTGGTAGCTCAAATGAACGCTGAATATGGAGCTGGTACTGCGACACTCGAACTGCGCGACCAGTATTATAATATGCGTGAGAAAATAGAACCGGTAATGCACATCATCGATACTGCTTTTGCAGCTATGGAAGCCGTGGGTGTGAAACCGAATGTAAAACCGATTCGTGGAGGTACGGATGGTGCGCAGCTTTCTTTTAAGGGATTGCCTTGTCCGAATATCTTTGCCGGTGGTCTGAATTTCCACGGTCGTTACGAATTTGTGCCTATCCAGAATATGGAGAAAGCAATGAAAGTGATCGTAAAAATAGCAGAACTGGTGGCTTCCAAATAAAAAGACGGTAAGCTCCGGTAATACTTAATACCTGATACTTAAAACTTAATACTTTAAAATAATGAAAACCACTCCGTTTACAGAGAAACATATAGCACTTGGTGCTAAAATGCACGAGTTTGCAGGTTATAATATGCCTATTGAATACTCCGGTATCATTGATGAACACATAACTGTTTGTCAAGGTGTCGGTGTATTTGATGTATCGCACATGGGAGAATTTTGGGTGAAAGGACCGCAAGCGTTGGCCTTTCTGCAGAAAATAACATCTAACAATGTGGCGGCACTGGCTCCGGGTAAAATACAATATACTTGTTTTCCGAATGAGGATGGGGGGATTGTAGATGATTTGCTGGTTTATCAGTATGAACCGGAAAAATACATGTTGGTGGTGAATGCTTCCAATATGGAAAAAGACTGGAACTGGTGTGTTTCTCACAATACGGAGGGAGCCGAGTTGGAAAATTCGTCGGATAACATAGCTCAACTTGCTATACAGGGTCCGAAGGCTATTTCGGTTCTGCAAAAGTTGACGGATATTGATCTTGCTACTATTCCTTATTATACATTTAAGGTTGGAACGTTTGCAAGTGAAGAGAATGTGATTATCTCCAATACGGGTTATACCGGTGCGGGAGGTTTTGAGCTTTATTTCTATCCGTCTGCGGCTGATTCTATATGGAAGGCTATTTTTGAAGCTGGTGAAGAGTATGGCATTAAACCTATTGGTTTGGGTGCCCGTGATACGCTCCGGTTGGAAATGGGCTTCTGTCTGTATGGCAATGATCTGGATGATACGACTTCTCCGATAGAAGCCGGATTGGGATGGATCACTAAGTTTGTGGAGGGTAAGGATTTTGTCAACCGTCCGATGCTGGAAAAACAGAAAGCGGAAGGTGTTACCCGTAAACTGGTTGGCTTTGAAATGGTTGATCGCGGAATTCCCCGTCATGGCTATGAACTGGTGAATGATGAAGGCGAGAAAGTGGGAGTGGTGACCTCCGGTACGATGTCGCCTACCCGTAAGATTGGTATCGGTATGGGATATGTGAAACCGGAATATAGTAAGGTGGGTACGGAAATCTGTATCGATATGCGTGGTCGGAAATTGAAAGCTGTGGTAGTGAAACCGCCTTTTAGAAAGTAAAAAATAAGCTTGTTATTGTGTATAGCCCCGGATAAGTTACGACTCTATCCGGGGCTAACTTATTTTATGATGGTTATTGCAAAACATATCCGTGAATATGTTGTTTATCCCATAGAAATAATATAATTTTGTCATCAAATACGATAAAATAATGTCTCAATTACCTACTCTTATAGCTGACCTCGCACTTATATTGATTTGTGCCGGTGTTATGACTTTGTTGTTTAAGAAGTTGAAACAACCTCTGGTCTTGGGATATGTAGTTGCCGGATTTCTGGCAAGTCCGCATATGCCGTATACTCCTTCAGTGATGGATACTGCCAATATTAAGACTTGGGCGGATATTGGTGTTATATTTTTGCTGTTTGCTCTTGGTTTGGAATTTAGTTTTAAGAAGATTGTCAAGGTGGGTGGTTCTGCCATCATTGCTGCCTGTACCATCATCTTTTGTATGATTTTGTTGGGAATAGGAGTCGGCATGGGTTTCGGCTGGCACAGGATGGACAGTCTGTTCTTGGGCGGTATGATTGCGATGTCGTCTACTACTATTATTTATAAAGCTTTTGATGATTTAGGATTAAGGAAGAAGCAGTTCACCGGACTTGTGTTGAGTATCTTGATTTTGGAAGATATTTTGGCTATTGTATTAATGGTGATGCTTTCCACTATGGCGGTAAGCCAACATTTTGAAGGTACCGAGATGTTGGAGAGTATCGGGAAATTATTGTTTTTCCTTATTCTGTGGTTTGTTGTCGGTATCTATCTGATTCCTGAATTCTTGAAACGCTGCCGGAAATTGATGGGAGAGGAGACTCTGCTTATTGTGTCGTTGGCACTTTGTTTCGGTATGGTAGTGATGGCGGCTCATACAGGATTTTCTGCTGCATTTGGTGCATTTATAATGGGATCTATTCTGGCGGAAACAATCGAGGCGGAATCCATAGACCGGCTGGTGAAACCGGTAAAGGATCTTTTTGGAGCTATCTTTTTCGTATCGGTCGGTATGATGGTGGATCCTGCAATGATTGTAGAATATGCCGTACCTATTATAGTTATTACTTTGGCTGTTATCTTGGGACAGGCCGTTTTTGGTACATTCGGTGTTATTCTCTCCGGAAAGCCTTTAAAGACGGCTATGCAATGCGGCTTTAGTTTAACGCAGATCGGCGAATTTGCGTTTATTATTGCTTCTTTGGGAGTCTCTTTGCATGTAACGAGTAATTTTCTGTATCCGATAGTGGTAGCGGTTTCTGTGATTACTACTTTCCTGACTCCTTATATGATTCGTTTTGCCGAGCCGGCTTCTACTTTTGTGGATGCTCATCTTCCGGAATCATGGAAAAAAATAATGATGCGTTATTCTTCCGGTTCGCAAACAGCTCTGAATCACGAGAATTTGTGGAAGAAGCTAATCTTGTCAATGGTACGTATAACAGTTGTTTATTCAATTGTCAGTATGTCGATTATTGCACTTTCTTTTCGTTTTGTTGTGCCATTCTTTAAAGAGAATCTGCCTCATTTCTGGGCATCGTTGTTGGGAGCGGTATTTATGATTCTGTGTATTGCTCCTTTCTTGCGTGCCATTATGGTGAAGAAAAATCATTCGGTTGAGTTTATGACCTTATGGCATGATAGCCGTGCCAACCGCGCGCCGCTGGTATCGACAATCGTGATTCGTATTATGATAGCGGCACTTTTTGTCATCTTTGTTATTTCCGGATTATTTAAGGCGTCTATCGGATTGATTATTGGAGTGGCTGTACTTATTGTATTGTTGATGGTATGGTCTCGCCGTTTGAAAAAGCAATCGATATTGATTGAACGTCGTTTCTTCCAGAATCTCCGTTCCAGAGATGTACGTGCAGAGTATCTGGGAGAGAAAAAGCCGGAGTATGCCGGTCGTTTGTTGTCGCATGATTTGCATCTTGCCGATATGGAAATTCCGGGTGAATCCAGTTGGGCGGGAAAGACATTGATGGAGCTGAACTTGGGGAAGAAGTTTGGAGTTCATGTTGCTTCTATTCTTCGTGGAAAGAGGAGGATTAATATCCCCGGTGGTTCTGTTCGTCTGTTTCCAATGGATAAGATACAGGTGATAGGGACGGATGAACAATTAAGTGTGTTTAATGAGGCGATGCAAAACGGAGCGAAGATAGACTGGGAGGTTTATGAAAAGAGCGAGATGGCTTTGAAGCAGTTTATCATTGACAGTGATTCTGTTTTTCTGGGTAAAACGATTCGTGAATCGGGTATCCGCGACAAATATCATTGTATGATAGCCGGTGTTGAAAGTGAAGACGGTACACTGATGGTTCCTGATGTAAATGCTCCACTCGAAGAAGGCGATGTTGTTTGGGTGGTAGGCGAAAAAGAGGATGTGTACCAATTAGTCGATCAAAAAAACGAAAAAGTACAAGCCGGATAAGAATGGAATACTTATTTTTGCAACGATAAAAACTTAAAATAATAATATCATGAAGAGTGATCCGAAAGAATGTCTGTATTGCCAGAACAATGAAACGCTGCATAATCTGATGATTGAGATTGCGCAATTGAGTGTGTCACGTGTGTTTTTGTTTAAGGAACAAACCTACCGTGGACGTTGTCTTGTTTCTTATAAAGACCATGTGAACGATTTGAATGAATTGAATGATGAAGACCGTAATGCTTTTATGGCAGATGTAGCGCGTGTCACTCGTGCCATGCAAAAAGCTTTCCAGCCGGAAAAGATTAATTATGGTGCTTACTCGGATAAATTGTCTCATTTGCATTTTCATTTAGCACCTAAATATGTGGATGGACCTGATTATGGAGGTATATTCCAAATGAACCCGGGAAAGGTTTATCTGACTGACGCAGAATATCAGGAACTGATTGATGCTGTTAAAGCGAATCTGTAAAAAGAAAGGGCGAACTGCAACTCTATAAGTGGTAAGCTATACAAATCGTAAACAATGAACGGTGAGCAAGCCTGTGGATATAACGCAGTCTGTTCACCGTTCATTGTTTACGATTCATCGTTTTTCTATTTATCCTATTCTTCAAAATCGAAATCAAAGTCAAAATCATCCATAAACTCTGGAGTTGTAAATTCTTCCAGTTCCCGGCGATCTTTCTTGGTCGGGCGTCCGGTTCCACGTGCCCGGTCTACGAATCCGCTGATTTTGCTCATTTCAAGTAATTCATATTGATCGGGAGTCGTTACATTTTCCATCATTTCCGATACCAGTTTGGCTCCTACACGTTTCTCAATCGGTTGTAATACTTTGAATGAGTATGTGATAGGTGGTTTCTTCACTTGAATAACATCACCCGGTTTTATCATACGGGCAGCTTTGACCAGCGAACCGTTGATGGTAATACGTCCTTTTTTGCAGGCTTCTGCTGCAATCGTACGTGTCTTGAAGATGCGGACAGCCCACATCCATTTATCTATTCTTGCTTCAGCCATTTTAGTTAGTTATTTAGTGATAAATAATTAGTCGGTTAGTGGACGTTATCATTGATCGCTAACCGTTCATTGTTATCTTTATTTTTTATAGAACAGGTTCATTATTTCTTGTTGAACTGGTTCATTGTGATATCGATACCGGCAAGACAGAAACTTTTGATAATTTCCCCTGCCATCTCCAGTCTTTCATCCATTGTCTTCCAGTCTTCATCAGTGAAGTGACCGAGTACGTAATCGATTTGTCCGCCACGTGGAAAATCACTCCCGATTCCAAAACGCAGACGGGCATAGTTTTGAGTGCCCAGAGTGGCGGCAATATGCTTTAATCCGTTATGGCCTGCATCACTTCCTTTTCCTTTTAGGCGTAACGTTCCGAAAGGAAGAGCCAGATCATCTACTACGATCAGCACATTTTCCAATGGAATATTTTCTTTCTGCATCCAATAGCGAACGGCCAATCCACTCAGGTTCATAAAAGTCGATGGCTTGAGCAGGATCAACTGACGTCCTTTGATGGAAAAGCTGGTGGTGAATCCATAGCGTCCATCCATAAAAGGAGGAGCATTGTTAATTCTGGCCAATGCTTCTACTGTCATGAATCCGATATTATGTCGGGTTTCATGATACTCGGGACCAATGTTTCCCAGTCCGACAACTAAATATTTTATCATCGTTTTTCCGTAAAACAGTTCATTAATATAGAAAGAGAAACGCAGATTAATACAAATTAATGCAGACTGAACATCTGCTTTAATCTGCATTAATCTGCGTTTGAAGTATATCTCTTTACAGGGATAATCTCAATTACTTGCCAGCGGCTGCTGCTGCACCTCTTGCTGCACGAGTCAACTTAACAGCACATACAACGGCTTCTTTAGCACTAATCAGTTCAAGGCCTTCGAAGCTCAATTCGCCAACTTTAACAGTCTTGCCCAATCCCAGGTGAGAAACGTTAACGATCAGTTTCTCAGGAATTACATTGTACAAAGCTTTCACTTTGATCTTACGCATCTGCAGTGCAAGTTTACCACCGGCTTTCACACCTTCTGCAAGACCTTCCAACTGTACAGGTACTTCCATTACGATAGGTTTAGCTTCGTCAATCTGATAGAAGTCAACGTGCAGGATAGTATCTTTTACCGGATGGAACTGAATATCTTTCAGGATAGCGTTTACTTTTTTGCCATCGATAACCAAGTCTACAACGTAGATGTGCGGAGTATAAACTAAGTTACGAAGTCCTTCGTTAGTCACTGTGAAGTGAACTACTTCATTACCTCCGTAAAGTACACAAGGTACACCACCGTTCTTACGAATTTCTTTCAAAGCTCTAGCTTGTTCAGAAGAGCGTTCTGCAATTGTTCTTGCAGTTCCTTTTACTTCAATTGATTTCATTTCTTTAAAAATTTGTGTTACTCTAAATTAAGTTAGCTTGCTTAATTCACCATCACACGATGTGGATTATCACACGATGTTGCAAAAAAGCGGTGCAAAAGTACGTCTTTTTTTTGAAATATCAAAGAGTTACTTTCTTAAAAGTCAATATCGATCTTAATTTCGCTCTCTAACTTGTTTTCCCGGGCTTCTTCGATTGCTTTCTGTTCACTTTCTTCATCCGCTTCGGTGTTCAGGCGGGCGATGTATTCGTTCGCATCACTGCACTCAATGAAGTTGACTGCTTCTTCGAGTCCTGCCATAAACTTCTGAAAGTCCTCCCTATATAGGAAGATTTTGTGTTTTTCGAAACTAACCTGAGAATCGTCACCTTCTCCCGTTATCACTTTCTTACTCTCTGTAATAGCCAGGAACATTTCATCTTTACGATTCTTCTTTACGTCAAGGTAATAGATGCGTTTACCTGCTTTAATGGACTTGGAGAATACAATCTCCTTATCATTCATGTCTGCGCTCATTTTCTTTTTTAAATCTTCCATATCTTTCGGTCCGTTTATAATCGGCCTCAAAATTGGATATTTTTTTTAAACTGTCAAAAGAAAAAGCGCAGAGAATCAAATACTGCATTAAAAAATGTGATTTATTAGTGGAAACTCATTAAAAATATCTACTTTTGCAGTTCGATAACAACAGTATTAATTTGAATTATGATCAACAGAGTTCTTATTCGTCTTAAGATTATACAGATAGTATATGCCTATTATCAAAATGGCAGCAAAAATCTAGACTCAGCGGAGAAAGAGTTATTCTTTAGTCTTTCAAAGGCGTATGACCTTTATAATTATTTGCTAATGCTGATGATAGCATTGACAGAGTATGCACAAAAACGTATTGATGCGGCAAAAGCTAAATTGGCACCTACGAAAGAGGAGTTGTATCCCAACAGGAAGTTCGTAGATAACAAGTTTATTGCTCAATTGGAAGTCAATAAGCAATTGGTAGAGTTTATAGCCAATCAAAAAAGAACCTGGGCAAACGACCAGGACTTCATCAAGGAACTTTATGAGAAAATTGTAGAAACCGATATCTATAAAGATTATATGGCTTCTGACGACCACTCATACGAGGCCGATCGTGAATTATGGAGAAAACTCTATAAAACATACATCTTTAATAATGATTCTCTCGATCAGGTATTGGAAGATCAGAGTCTGTATTGGAATGATGACAAAGAAATTGTAGATACATTCGTCCTGAAAACGATCAAACGTTTTGATGAAAAGAAGGGTGCCAACCAGGAACTGCTTCCGGAATTTAAGGATGACGAAGATCAAGAGTTTGCACGTCGTCTGTTCCGTCGTACTATTTTGAATTCCGACTATTACCGTCATTTGGTTAGTGAGAATACAAAAAATTGGGATCTGGACCGTATTGCATTTATGGACGTTATCATTATGCAGACTGCATTAGCAGAAATTCTTAGTTTCCCGAACATTCCGGTCAGTGTTTCGTTAAATGAATATGTAGAGATAGCGAAGTTGTATAGCACAGCTAAAAGCGGTAGCTTTATCAACGGTACGCTGGATGGAATAGTTAATCAATTAAAAAAAGAAGGTAAGTTGACTAAAAACTGATACCTTTGTCCATATAGTAGAAACTAAAACAGATTATTTATGAACGTATTGACTGTATTATTGCAAGCTCCTGCCGGTGCTGCCGGAGGTGGAAGTATGATGTGGATCATGCTGATAGCTATGTTTGTTATCATGTATTTCTTTATGATCCGTCCTCAGAATAAGAAGCAAAAAGAAATAGCAAATTTCCGTAAATCTCTTCAGGTAAATCAGAATGTGATTACTGCAGGTGGTATCCACGGAACAATCAAGGAAATTACTGACGATTACATAGTACTTGAGATTGCTTCTAATGTAAAGATTAAAATAGACAAGAATTCTATTTTCGCTGATGCTTCAGCTGCTAGCAATCAATCTAAATAATAGTTGATAAATAAGTGCCTATGTTTGATCGTAGGAAAATAGAATATACATATTTAAAACTATCAAAGAAAATTAAGGATTTTCTGCTCAGTGATAAGAGCAGAGAGTTCTTAATTTTTTTATTTTTCTTCTTGATAGCCGGTGGATTTTGGCTGCTTCAGACTCTGAATAGTGACTATGAAGCCGAGTTCTCCATTCCGGTACGAATAAAAGATGTTCCCAATAATGTAGTGCTGACTTCGGAACCGCCTTCCGAACTTCGCGTCAGAGTGAAAGATAAAGGTACGGTGCTGCTCAATTATATGCTGGGGAAAAGTTTTTTCCCGGTAAATCTAGGTTTTCTTGATTATAAAGGAAAAGATAATCATGTGAAGATTTACGCATCTGATTTTGAGAAAAAGATATTGAGTCAATTGAATGTGTCTTCCAAAATTCTTTCAATCAAGCCGGATACATTAGAGTATATCTATTCTGAAGGAAAGTCTAAGTTAGTACCTGTCCGCTTTCAGGGGAAAGTGACAGCCGGACTTCAATATTATGTATCAGATACGATTTGTAATCCGGATTCTGTATTAGTTTATGCTCCGGAAGGAATTCTGGATACTATCACCACCGCATATACTCAAAAGATAAATCTGGAGAATATTTCAGATACAACCCGGCGACGAATTCCGCTGAATTCTGAAAGAGGAGTGAAGTTTGTTCCGGCTTCGGTAGAAATGATATTTCCGGTAGATATTTATACGGAGAAAACAGTAGAGGTGCCATTACACGGAGTTAATTTCCCAGCCGATAAGGCATTGCGTACCTTCCCTTCCAAAGTTCAGATTACTTTTCAGGTGGGGTTGAAGCGGTTTCGCAGCATAAAAGCAAGCGATTTTATCATCAATATTTCTTATGAAGAGTTGTTGAAGCTGGGTTCTGATAAATATACGGTTAAATTGAAGTCGTTCCCAAGTGGAATCAATCAAATCCGTATTGTTCCTGAGCAAGTAGACTTCTTGATAGAACAAATTACTTCTAATGTCGATTAAGATTGGTATAACCGGTGGTATCGGTAGCGGGAAAAGTGTGGTTTCCAGATTATTTGGAATAATGGGAATTCCTGTTTATATTTCAGATATAGAAGCAAAGCGTATCACGCAGACAGATCCGGTGATTTGTCAGGAACTTTGTGCGCTGGTCGGTCAGGATGTGTTTCAAAATGGTGTGTTGAATCGTTCTTTGCTGGCATCCTATATGTTCGGTCATCCGAATCGTGTGCAGAAAGTGAATGAAATTATTCATCCACAGGTGAAAGAAGATTTTCGTCGGTGGGCTGCCCGGTTTGGTGGTGAACAATTGGTAGGTATGGAGTCTGCCATACTTGTGGAAGCCGGTTTTAGGAGTGAAGTTGATTTTCTGGTTATGGTGTATGCGCCGCTGGAAGTGAGAGTGGAGCGCGCCATAAAACGGGATTGTTCATCGAGAGAACAGGTGATGAAGCGTATTGAGGCACAAATGAGTGATGAAGTTAAGAGAAGTCATGCTGATTTCGTGATAGTCAATGATGATGAAACACCGTTAATTCCGCAGGTTTTGGAGCTTATTTCTTTGCTATCTAAAAATAATCATTACCTTTGCTCCGCAAAAAATAATTAATAAATAAAAGGATATATACTATGTTGAAGACTATCTTGTCTATCTCAGGTAAACCGGGATTATACAAACTTATTTCGCAAGGAAAAAATATGTTGATTGTTGAATCAGTCAATGCTGAGAAGAAACGTTTCCCCGCTTATGGTAATGAAAAAATTATTTCTTTGGCCGATATAGCAATGTATACGGACGATGCAGAAGTGCCTTTGTATGATGTGCTGGAAGCTATAAAAGAGAAAGAGAAATCAGCGCAGGCTTCTATCGACCCGAAAAAGGCTACTCCTGAACAATTGCGTGAATACTTGGCTGAAGTATTACCAAACTTTGATCGTGAACGCGTATATGTAGCAGATATCAAGAAATTGGTAGCTTGGTATAACATCTTGATTTCTAATGGAATCACAGAATTTAAACCGGAAGGTGAAGTTAAGGAAGAAGCAGCTGCAGAATAATCTGTACCGTTTATTTAATCAAAAATAGAGAACATGATAAGCATTTTAAATGCTTATCATGTTTTTTCGTATAAACACTTGTATGTTCAGAAAAAAATTAGTATTATTTGGGTAATCTTTTACTAAAATAAATATCTTCTACTTATATTGTAAATAATGATGCTTTTTTATGTATCTTTGTCGCTGTTCACTATTCTTGGGAATAGCAGTAGTGAACGGTGAATAACAATAGAGAACAAAAGCGTTATAAAGATATTATTCAAGACTTGAGATCTGGACAATATTGAACTACTTAGGAATAATGTTTAAACGCTCGTGTTCTGCCATGTATGTAAATATGTGGTTGAACATTAGTTGTTTTGCATGATTTAGCTAGTAGATGTCTAAAGCGTCAAGGGGGGATAATTGTAGTAAGTTCCCACGCTTTTTATTTTTAATAGCCTTCTAGGGGAGCAGATGGTTTTTGATGTAGGGTATGGAGACAATAACAAATAAAGAAGTAAACGTCCGTTTGGACAATGAAAAAGGGACATTATGCCTAACAGGTTTGTTGGCAGGTACAATGGTATTCCTTTACGATTCACAGGGAGAATTAAAAGGCAAACATAAATTTGCTTTGCCTTTATTGACTATGGAAATCCCTCAACAGGGTACCTATGTTTTGGTAATGAGCCATCCGAATTGCCAACCGGAAGTCCGGAGATTTACATATTCAGGGATATAAATAATGAGGTTGTGTCAAAACGTTGGCACAACCTCTTTTATATTTTACAGTTCTGCTATATTTTCTTTTGGCTATGCTGCTTTTTCCTCATGCATTTGGCAACAAGTTGCTATATTCCAATTATATCGGGTTATAAATAGTCCCATAAACATATATTTGGCAACTGTAATGAGCCCCTTTCCTTCTTTTATCAGTTTAGCACACATTTTTTTGATATTAAAGGCTATAGCAAAGAAAGCAAAGTCCATTGTAACCTTGTCTTCTCCCACATGCCGGAATCTTCTGTAT